>Ga0247840_10000241_pt1 | contig 113198 bp, 94 predicted proteins | sample LaCruzMarch2015__FD_192404 | JGI IMG/M metagenome (GOLD analysis project Ga0247840, IMG submission 192404) | Freshwater microbial communities from meromictic Lake La Cruz, Castile-La Mancha, Spain - LaCruzMarch2015_17m | ecosystem: Environmental > Aquatic > Freshwater > Lake | place: Spain... | reverse complement strand
ATTTTTCATATAAGAGATTCCTTTTAATTGTTTTTGTTTTTTTTGTTATACAAAATTATTAATTATTTGGAGTCTCTTCCCTTTTTATAAAAAAAATATTTCAACTAAGTTTTAATTTATACCAGTGTCAAAAGAAATTCAAACTGCACAAGAGATTATCTGTTATCACTGCGGAGATATCTGTAAAGATAAATCTATAGCAATTTCTGATAAGTATTTCTGTTGCTCGGGTTGTAAAACTGTTTTTGAAATATTGAATCAAAATGAATTGTGCACTTATTATAATTTTGAGCAAAACCCGGGCATCTCTCCAAAGAACTTTCAATCTTCTAAATTTGATTATCTTGACGATCCATCCACAATAAGAAAATTACTGGAATTTAAGGATAATACGATTTCTAAAATCACTTTTTTTATTCCACAAATACATTGCAGCTCTTGTATATGGTTATTGGAGAATTTATCAAAAATAAACTCTTCAATTACTCATTCAACAGTTAATTTTGTTAGAAAGGAATTGAGTGTAAAATTTCTGCACGAGAAAATTTCACTTAAAGATATTGTTGTCCTTATTGCCTCAATTGGATATGAGCCGCAAATAAATCTTGAAACAGCCGAGAAAAAAATACCGCAAAAATCTAATAAACAGCTTTACTACAAAATAGGCGTTGCTGGCTTTTGCTTTGGCAATATTATGATGCTCACTTTTCCCGAATATCTTTCGATTGATGTTTCCGACAGTTTTTTGAGAGATTTTTTTCGATATCTGAATCTTATTCTTTCTTTACCTGTCTTCTTTTATTCAGCTTCTGATTATTTTATTTCTGCTTTCAAAGGGCTGCGAAAAAAAATAATTAACATTGATGTGCCATTATCACTCGGAATTTTAGTCTTGTTTATCAGAAGTGCTTATGAGCTATTGATATTAAACGAATCAGGATACTTTGATTCGCTTGCAGGATTGGTTTTCTTTTTGCTGATCGGGAAAGTATTACAAGAAAAAACTTACGCCGCATTAAATTTTGAACGGGATTATAAATCTTATTTTCCGCTTTCCGTTACAATCAAACAAAATGAAATCGAAAAATCCATCCTGGTTTCCAATTTGATGGTTGGCAATAGAATTATTGTAAGACAGAATGAAATTATTCCTTCGGACTCGATTTTAATGAACGGCGACGGCTTGATTGATTACAGTTTTGTTACAGGAGAATCAAACCCTGTGCATAAAGTTAGCGGCGAACTTATTTACGCAGGCGGAAGACAAAAATCAGGCTTGATAGAATTGGAAGTTATTAAAGAAGTATCGCAGAGTTATTTAACACAATTATGGAACAACGATTCGTTCAACAAAAAAACAGAAAGCCAGTTCACAAATTTTTCAAACATTGTTAGTAAATATTTTACAATCGTTGTAATACTGATTGCCGTAATTGCATCAGCTTTCTGGTATTCTGTAAGTTCGCTTATAGCAATAAACGTTTTTACATCGGTGCTGATAGTTGCCTGTCCTTGTGCGCTTGCTCTTTCCACTCCGTTTACGCTTGGAAATGCAATGAGAATTTTTGGTAGAAATCGTTTCTATCTGAAAAATTCTTCGGTTGTAGAAATGATAGCAAAAGTAAACTCAATAGTTTTTGATAAAACAGGTACGATTACCGAATCAGGAAAATCGGATATTATTTATTCAGGAAAGGTTTTAAGTTCTTTGGAGCAGAAGTGTGTAAAATCTTTAGTTAGAAATTCCACGCACCCATTAAGCAAAAAAATATTTGATTCGATTGAAGAAAATGATTTTTATCCTGTTACAAAATTTTCCGAATTGGCTGGGCAAGGAATCGAAGGCATTGCTTACGGCAATCTTATAAAAATTGGTTCTGCTGATTTTGTTAATGTAAAAAATGTGCAGGATAAAAAAGACAATATCCGCACAAGAGTTTTTGTTTCCATAAATTCCGAAGTTATTGGAAATTTTACAGTCTCAAATTCTTACAGAGAAGGGATCGAAAAAGTTATTAAAGATTTATCGGGAAGTTACAGCTTATCTCTGCTATCGGGTGATAATGCGGGCGAAACAGAAAACCTTTTAAAAATATTTAACAATAAATCGCAGCTTAACTTCAAACAATCACCTGAAGACAAACTTAATTTTATAAAGAATCTTCAATCAAAAAATAATAAAGTTTTGATGATTGGTGATGGATTAAACGACGCCGGCGCATTGAGTCAAAGCGATGCTGGCATTTCGGTAACGGAAGATATAAGCAATTTTACTCCTGCCTGCGATGCCATTCTGGATTCAGCAAAGTTGAAAGATATTTCGCAATTCATAAATTTTTCAAAAATCAGTTTAAATATCATTTATTTAAATTTTTTAATATCATTTTTTTATAATTTAGCCGGGCTAAGTTTTGCAGTTAAGGGAATGTTGTCTCCGTTAATTGCTGCGATACTTATGCCGCTTAGTTCAATAAGTGTTGTTGTGGTTGCAACGGTTGCCACAAATTTAATTGCAAAAAAAAGAGGTTTGTTATCTCAGTAATAGTTGTACTCATAGGTTTTAGTCTGGTTGTTGCCGTTGGCTTTCTAATTGCATTTCTATGGAGTGTAAAGAACGGTCAGTATTCGGATACTTACACGCCCTCTGTACGTATGCTTTTTGATGATGAGAAATCCAAAGAAATAAAAAAATAAATTAAATTATTAAATAACTTAAACTTCAATTATAGGAGCAGCTTATGCAGTTAGAAAAGTTCAGCTACGATAATAAAATCGTAAGAGACTTTACTATAGCATCATTGGTCTTCGGTATTGTAGGTATGCTTGTTGGTGTGTTGATTGCCAGCCAGTTATTTGCACCCGAGCTAAATTTCTTTTCGTTTTTAACATTCGGAAGAATCCGTCCGCTTCATACCAATGCTGTTATTTTTGCTTTCGTCGGTAATGCTATTTTTGCCGGCGTATATTACTCACTTCCACGTCTTGTAAAAGCGAGTATGTTTAGTCCACTTCTTAGCCGGATTCATTTTTGGGGATGGCAGTTAATTATTGTTGCCGCCGCAATTACACTTCCGCTTGGCATTACATCCAGCAAAGAATATGCTGAACTTGAATGGCCTATTGATATTGCTATTGCATTAATTTGGGTTGTGTTCGGTATTAATATTCTTGGAACGTTAATTAAGAGAAGAGAAAAACATATTTATGTTGCAATCTGGTTTTATTTAGCTACATGGGTAACAGTGGCTGTACTTCATATTGTAAATTCTTTTGAACTGCCTGTTAGCCTTCTTAAAAGTTATTCTTTATATGCAGGCGTACAGGACGCTTTGGTTCAATGGTGGTACGGACATAATGCAGTTGCATTTTTCTTAACAACTCCTTATCTGGGATTGATGTACTACTTTTTGCCGAAGGCTGCAAACAGACCTGTTTATTCATATAAACTTTCAATAATTCACTTTTGGGCTTTGATATTTTTATATATCTGGGCTGGTCCGCATCATTTATTATATTCTGCATTACCGGATTGGGCGCAGTCACTCGGCACTGTTTTTTCAATTATGCTTATAGCTCCTTCGTGGGGCGGAATGATAAACGGACTTTTAACGTTGCGCGGTGCATGGGATAGAGTAAGACAGGATCCTATTTTGAAGTTTATGGTAGTTGCTGTTACTGCATACGGTATGTCCACTTTTGAAGGTCCGATGCTATCTCTTAAAAACGTAAATGCACTTGCTCATTTTACAGACTGGATTGTTTCGCATGTTCACATAGGTGCATTAGGGTGGAACGGATTTTTAACTGCCGGAATGTTTTACTGGTTAATTCCGAAAATCTTTAAGACCGAATTGCACTCTAAAAAATTAGCTAATGTGCATTTTTGGATTGGCACACTCGGAATGGTATTTTATGCATCATCAATGTACTGGTCGGGTGTTGCCCAATCATTAATGTGGAAACAATTTAATGATATGGGAATGTTGCAGTATCCAAACTTTTTAGAAACCACTTTACAAATCATTCCGATGTACATTATAAGAGCATTTGGCGGCACGCTGTATCTTGTCGGAATGCTATTAATGGTTTATAATCTTGCAGTTACGATGCTAAATGGCAAATTAGAAGCGAATGAAGCAGCCGAAGCTGCGCCGCTGCATAATGAAGAAAAAGAAAAAATTTCACATCGCTGGTTAGAAGGTAAGCCGATTTATTTTCTTATTGTTTCGTTGGTTGTTGTTCTTATTGGTGGGATTATAGAAATCGTTCCAACTTTTCTAATCAAATCAAACATTCCTACAATTGCTTCAGTTAAACCTTATACTCCTTTGGAATTGGAAGGCAGAGATATTTATATAAGAGAAGCCTGCAACAGTTGCCATTCGCAGCTTGTTCGTCCTTTCCGATCGGAAACTGAAAGATACGGCGAGTATTCTAAAGCCGGCGAGTATGTTTATGATCATCCTTTCCTTTGGGGTTCAAAACGTACCGGACCTGACTTGCATCGAGAAGGCGGAAAGTATTCACACTTGTGGCATTATTTGCACATGGAAAATCCTCGCTCAATGTCGCCGGGTTCCATAATGCCTCCATATTCGTGGTTGTTAGAAAACACACTTGATATCTCTTTAACGCCAAATAAAATTAATGCTATGAGAACTCTTGGCGTTCCTTATCCTGAAGGATATGAAAACCAAGCAACTGCTGATTTGCAAAAACAAGCTGAAGTAATAGCATTAGATTTACAAAAAAACGGCGCGCCTGCAGAAGCTGATAAAGAAATTATTGCGCTGATTGCATATCTGCAACGTCTTGGTATAGATATTAAAGCAAAACCTGTAACGGAAAACAGGTAGTATAAATTATGATAAAAGAATATTTGCAATCAATTGACGGCGTTACCGTTTACCCGATAATATCGTTACTTGTTTTTGTTTTGTTTTTTATAGCAATCATTATTTGGTTGTTTAAGGTAGATAAAAATTACATTAAAGAAATGGAAAATCTTCCTTTAGAAAAAGAGGAAGAAAATAATTTTAACAATACAGGTGATTTATATGAGAAAAAAGTATAGTAGTTTCTCAGGTTTTTTTACCGCTTGCTTAATTCTGTTTTCATCACAGATTTTTGGGGCAGGCGAATCTGATTTTCCACCTTCTTATTATGATATTGTTGCAATGTTTTTGATTGCAATTATCATAATAAGTTTTATCGGGTTAGTTTATTATGAAGGAAGAAAACCTGTTCAGCAAGAAGAAGAGGATGTTGTTTTAGAACCATCTGCTTTTGCAAAGTTTAGAAGATACATTACAAAAACAACACCAATTGAAACTGAAGGGCAGTTGTTATTGGATCACGATTATGATGGAATTCGCGAATTAGATAGCCAGATACCGCCATGGTTTTTGTGGCTGTTTTATGTAACAATTTTCTTTGCTTTAGTTTATATGCTTGATTATCACGTATTGAATTCAAGTCCATTGCAGGATGATGAATATCAAATTCAGGTAAAACAAGCTGAAGTTGAAAGAGCGGCTTTGATGAATTCCGGCGCTATGCTTAATGAAAGTTCAGTTACCATTTTAACAGAGCAGGCTGCTCTTGATGCAGGTAAAGCAATATTTACAACTAATTGTGTTGCATGCCATGCAGCAGATGGCGGTGGTTTAGTTGGTCCTAATTTTACTGATGATTACTGGATACACGGAGGAGGAATTAAAAATATATTTAAAACAATTAAATATGGCGTTCCTGCTAAAGGAATGATTTCGTGGCAATCACAACTTACACCAATACAAATGCAACAAGTTGCAAGCTATATCGTTTCACTGCATGGAACTACACCTGCAAGTCCAAAGCAGCCTGAAGGTACAATCTGGAATGAATCTGATTCAACAACTGTTGCATCAAAGTGAGTATATTAAAATATTTTAGGATAGAATGGAAACGAACGAGATAAATATTGCCGAAGAAAATCAGGGATACAGAGATAAACTTGCAACAGTAACCGATGAAGGAAAAAGAAAATGGATTTACCCGAAGAAACCTTCGGGTAAATTTTATAATGCGCGTACAATACTCAGTTTTTTTCTTCTTGCATTTTTATTTATTGTTCCGTTTATAAAAGTAAACGGTCATCAGTTTTTATTATTTGATTTTCTGAACAGAAATTTTATACTCTTTGGAATTCCATTTGGTCCGCACGATTTTTTTCTTTTCGTCCTTGCAATGATTTCAATTATTGTTTTCATCATTTTATTTACAGTAGTCTTTGGTAGGATATTTTGCGGCTGGGCATGCCCTCAAACAGTTTTTCTCGAAATGGTTTTTCGCAAAATAGAATACTTTATTGAAGGCGATGCAAAGGATCAACGTAAACTTGATGGAGAACCATGGACTGGGAAAAAAATATTTAAGAAAGGAATAAAGAATTTTATTTTCTTCATCATTTCATTTTTTATTGCTCATATCTTTTTAGCATACATTATCAGTCTTGATAAAGTTATCTCCATAGTTACTCAACCGCCGTCTGCACATTTAAGCGGTTTCATAGCGATAATAGCTTTTTCATTAATTTTTTACTGGGTGTTTTCTTATTTCCGCGAACAGGCTTGCACAATTGTTTGTCCCTATGGAAGACTGCAAGGTGTTTTACTTGATCAGGATTCAATCGTTATTGCCTACGATTATAAACGCGGCGAACCGCGCGGTAAAATGAAAAAGGGTGAAGATGCTTCCTCGAAAGGGGATTGTATTGATTGCGGTTTATGTGTTGATGTTTGCCCAACCGGAATTGATATACGAAACGGAATTCAGCTCGAGTGTGTAAATTGCACCGCCTGTATTGATGCTTGCGATGATGTAATGGATAAAATAAAACGACCTAAAAATTTAATTAAGTATGCCTCACTAAACGGAATTGAAAAAAAATCTAAGTTCAAGTTTACACCGCGGATGATTTTGTATTCTGTTTTTCTTGTTGTTTTGCTTGCAATACTTGGTTACTTGCTTTCTGTAAGGACAGATTATGCAGTAAACATTTTAAGAACTCCGGGAATGTTATATCAAGAGCAGCCCAATGGCTTGATCAGTAACCTTTATGATTTTAATATTGTTAATAAAACTTATGATGAAACACCTGTTATAATAAAATTAGAAAATCCATCGAATGGCGAGTTAAAATTGGTTGGCAAGGATATTGTCCTTAGTTCGCAGCAAATTGTTGATACCAAATTCCTTATTATGCTTGATAGAAAGAATATTGTTAAGATGAATACTCCTATTGAAATAGGCGTTTACAATAGCGATAAATTGATAAAGAAAATTAAAACTTCTTTCCTTGGTCCTGTTTATAAAAAAGAACAACACGAAGAAAATCAAAAAGACGACATGCATGAAAAAGATTGAGTTTAACTGGGGAACTGGAATTTTAATTACGATTATTATTTTTTTAGTGATAACAATCAGCACAACAATTTTTCTGATGAATCAAAATGTGGATTTAGTTGCCAGCGATTATTATAACAAAGGAATACAGCATCAACAACAGATTGATAGGCTGAACAGAACAGCTGCAATGGATGAAAAGGTTTTTATAAATCTTGAAAGTGGATTTATTAGATTAGTTTTTCCTAGATCATTTTTACAAAAAGTAATAAATGGCACAGTAAAGTTTTATCGTCCATCAGATTCTAAAAAAGATTTTGCGCTTGCTCTGGCAATTGATACAAGCGCGCAACAAATAATTCCAACGCAAAGCCTTGCTAAAGGTTACTGGAAAATTGAGCTAAGCTGGAACCAGGATTCTGTAGAGTTTTATAAAGAAAATTCTTTCGTAATTAATTGAAATACTGTATAGAATTCTTGTCATTCCTGCGAACGAAGTGAGCCAGGAATCAAAAGCAAAATAGCAAAACGGATTCCGGGCAAGCCGGAATGACAAGAGCCGTCATTCTTGCGAACGAAGTGAGTCAGGAATCAAAAGCGAATTAACGAAACGGATTACGGACAACCCGGAATGACAAGAGCCGTCATTCCTGCGAGCGAAGTGAGTCAGGAATCAAACGAAGTTTATTAATTCAGATTCCGGACAAGCCGGAATGACGAAAGTCAAGTGATGCTTTTTATAATATTAAGGAGTAATTATTTGAAAGAAAACAAGTTTTATGTTTATATAATGGCTAATGATAGGCCAACTCTCTATACAGGAGTAACTAATAATTTGTTTCGCAGAATTTATGAACATAAAACGAATTATAATCCATATTCATTTACTGCAAGATATAATCTTCATAAACTTGTCTATTTCGAAATCATTGATGATCCAAGAAATGCAATTATTCGCGAGAAGCAAATAAAAAATATGAGCAGAAAAGATAAGCTTGATTTGATAATATCTTTTAATCCAAGTTTAAAGGACTTAAGTGAAGAAATTTCTATGTAATTATGTTTAATAATAATATAGAAAGAATTATGAATGCTTGTCATTCCTGCGAACGAATTGAGCTGGAAATCGAAACCGGAATAGCAAAACGGATTCCGGACAAGCCGGAATGACCAAGATGTTTTATAAAGTTTAAATTAAATATGACAACAGAATTATTGACAGCATTTTTTATTGGCTTATTCGGAAGCCTTCATTGCATTGGGATGTGTGGACCAATTGCAATAGCCTTGCCTGTTCCTAATTCATCAAACATTTCTTTCTTTACAGGCAGAGTGTTTTATAACCTTGGAAGAATTGCAACTTATTCTTTTCTCGGTGCAATATTTGGGTTACTTGGTTCAAGACTTATAATTTCCGGATTTCAACAAAGTGTTTCGATTGGGATTGGAATAATTATTTTATTTGCTGTTTTACTTCCTGCAAAATATAAGGCAAAAATATCGCAGAATAAATTTGTGCAAAAAATCACCTACCCTTTAAAAGCTGGAATAAACGATTTGTTTAAACGCGGAACTTTTTCGGCAATGTTTTTAATCGGGGTGTTAAATGGATTTTTACCTTGCGCCTTAGTTTATGTAGCTTTATTAACTGCAATTGCAAGCGGTGATGCAATATCTGGCATGATTGCAATGACGCTTTTTGGATTTGGAACTTTCCCAACTATGTTTGCCGCAACAATATTAGGCAAGTTTATTAATCTTAATATCCGCAGAAAAATTAATAAAGCTATTCCGGTACTTGCTTTAATACTTGGTTTACTTTTTATAGTACGTGGAATGGGATTGGGAATTCCATATCTTTCTCCGACAATCTCTGCACAAATTGTTGATGAATCAAACTTAGATTGTCATTAAATAATTGCTAATTTGAAAAGAGTTAAAAATCTAAAAATATTTCTCAAACAGAATATGGCTTAATAAAATTAATGATTGCTTTTTAAAAAGAATATTTGAAAATTTATTTCAAAAATTATATATAAAATTTAACTTGTGTTAATGATAATGAACAAGGTGTCTTATGAATATTGATCAAGTACTGGATTGTAGCGGCTTACCTTGCTCTGAATCTATTATCAAGGCTTCCAATGCAATTGATAAACTAAAAGTTGGACAAGTCTTAGAGCTAATTTCAACCGAACCTGCTACAATGTCTGATATTTATATCTGGTCAATCAAAACAGGGCATCAGGTATTAGAAAGTGAAAATATTGATGGAAAATTTATCTATTTGATTAAAAAGATTAGATAAATATTCCCATAAAAAGATAACAACATTGAAGTTTATATTTATTAACATTTTAAAATGTTTTTATTGAAATTTTTTTTGATATTTATTGTGCCGCAATATTCAGCGAGTTTATAAAGTTTAAAATCTGTAAAAAAATAATAAAACTTTTCCTATGCTGGCATTATTGCTTGGTTTACTTTTCATAGTGCGTACAAGATTTAAGGAATTTCATATCTAATCCCGGTAATCTTTGTGCAAATTGTTGATGAATCGAACTTAGATTGCCACTAAAATTCTGAAATCAAAGAAAAAAAGCATTATAGCGGTTTATGAGGATAAACGATCGTAATCGAAATATCTTATGAAATTCCGAAAACATTCCTAAATGTTTACCCTACAGAAAGTAATTTGATAATAAACAAAGAAAACTATAACAGCTTTTTAGGAATTGAGTGAGTAACCTCTCTGTGTTTCTCCGTGCAAACTCTGTGGCTCTTCGTGTAAGAACTAAGAAAGGTTACTTCATTATATATCGGTAAAGTAAAACTCTGGAAAAAGAGTGAAGTCGTTTATTGTTTAGCAGCAAAATTATCCAGAATCAGCATCAAGATTTTAAGCGAGCATAATTAAGCAAATGATGAATCTCGGGCAGCAGGTTTTTTTGCTCTTCCAAACCAACAAGACGGTTAATAAAATAAAATAAATAAGTTGTTGTAAGCCAGTTTGTAAATTCTTCTTTTGTATTAAGATGCTTTCGCATATTTAAAATTATCCACGAAAAATGCTGCCAGACATCAAAACATGATGAACATTTGTTTTCAACTGAAGTGCAGCACTGACGTGTTGTTTTTAGGTCTGCATTATATGCGCGGAAATGTTTTGAATAATTATTATTGAGTTTCATCCTGTTGAGGTTTATAGAATTATCGGTGCTGAAGTTTGTACAAACATCATAACCCCATTTTTCATCATATAAAGTTCCCGTTGTAATCACTTTACTGATATAAGCAGAAAGCAAAATCTTATCAGGATAAAGATTAATCATTCGTAAAATTTCTTTATTAACCGTTTCAAATCCGTTGCGATGATTAAAATCTCCACCGATGTTTTCATTATCGCTGTAAAAGTTAAACAAAACTTTGTTGCCGTTTTGAACACAGGTCTTAACAACCTCTTCAATTTCATCAGATTTACCGGAAGAAACCGTGTAATAAAAAAAAGTGCGATAATCATCTTTATAATTATCTAACGCTATTTTAAACACATCTAACTTTCCGCTGCCGCGCATATCTTTGTCTGTAATGCTATTGCCCCAAACCGCAACACCAATCGGCAAATTTTCAAATCCGGCTGCCGGAATTTTTATAAGTCCGTTAGTTGCAACACTTAATCTAAAATTATCGTAAAGTTTTTTTAAGCGATTAAGTTCGAGAGCAGGTTCGCCGCCGACAATTGTAATAAAATTTGTTCCTCTGTTTTTTTCTTGCAAAATGAAAGAATCAAATTCTATCTCGTTGTAAGGTGGTTCAAACAAATCCATTTTATCCGAAAAAAAATAACAGCCTTTACAATGCAAATTGCATTTGTTAGTCATATCAATTGAGATTGAGCGGATTTGTCCGGCTCTTCTAATGCTGCTGTACATTTTGTATAAAAACGGATCTTGCAGATATTCAGTTAATTTATTTAGCATAGATTTTAATCAATTAAAAATTCCATGATTTTCTAATTCTGAAAGCGCCTTATTTTGCAAAAACTTTTCGAGATTAAATAATCTTTCGGATTGATGATTTTTAGCGAAACATTTTTGAACGATTCCATTTTTAACATATAAAGAAGTAACGGCATTTTTGTTAAACAATTTTAGATTTTTATAATGCACAAAAGCATTTGCGGAAATTTTTAGCGGAAGATTATATAAATCATTCTTTAATTTTATATCCCTTTGCAAAAGATATTCTTCATCCGTCATTTTGATTAGCAATTCATCTGCCCAAGCTATCTCCGGTTCTGAAAGGTTATCAACAAAAACTTCGCGCTTAAAATAGTTCTCTATCGCTTTGATGAAATTATTCTCAATTACTTCTTTCGTAATATTTTTATCAATCGTATTAATTGTAATGATGTTTTCTTCCAGCGCTTGTTTTGCCAACGATCTGTAATCTTCATCGGGCACATTCCACACATCCGCAACCGTGTTGTAATCAAAATCAAAAAGAAAATTCCCAACAACAACCGAAGCATCACCAATCAATCCGCCGCCTGTTCCCGCAATTCTTTTTCCATCAACTTCAATTTCATTTGTGTGATTAAGCTGCACATTTATTCCAAGTTCATTCAACACTATTACAGGTAAAGCAAGCAGGTATGAAAAAATTTCATTAAATGATTTTGGAACATTTTTTTGATTGAAAATGAACTGATAGAAAAACTGATTTGAATCTAAATAAGTTGCGCCTCCGCCGATGCTTCTTCTTATTACAGGAAGATTTAATTTACTGCATTTCTCTCTGTCAAAAATATCATTCAAGTTTTGATGATAACCCAAACAAAGATAAGGCGAAGCAGGGCTGCATAAAATTATTGTATCCGGCGTGTCAGGCTTCATTTGCTCTGCAATAGAATGATAGTAAACCTGAGTTTTCCACCAATCAATTTTGCCAGCGTTAATCAGCCGGATTGATTTGCTTTGCATTATCTAACCGAAGCCTTTTCCAAAACTAAGTTTTGTAAATCTAATTGTTCTTTTATTTTAACCAAATCGTTCTCGTCGGGCAGAAACGGATAATCACGAAATTCTTCACCGGGTCTATAAGATCCAAAAGGACGGTTACAAGTCATCACGTCATGTCTGTCGGGGCAGCCGTTCGTCATAAAAGGAGTGCCTCGATTTATAACTTCATCCAATAAATTTTCATCAATATCTAAAGATTGTACACAGTCATTGTCGTCAAAACGAATTTGCCCCAGTGAAATTAAATTGTTTTCGATAAGATATTTTACAAGCTGAATACGTCTGTGCCGTTTGATTGGCTGCCGTTCAACATTTTGCATTTCGGAATTTGGCTCGGCATTAAAGGAAAAAAGAAAAGCAAAAATACTTTCAGCTTTTAAGCGGAAAAAAATATTTACAAGATCGTAGTCATTTTCGCCAAGCCCGACTATTATATGACAATTAACTTTATATTCTCCAAAAATCTCTCTTGCTTTTCTAATTATTTGCCAGTGCTGTTCCCAATCGTGCGGACCTTTAGCAGCTTTGCCACGAGTCTTATCAAAAATTTCTTTATTGGCTGCATCAAGACCAAAACCGAGTATATCTACGCCAAGCTCTTTTAGCTGATACATCATTTCATCGGAAAGAGTTGTTGCATTTACAAGTCCGGCAATAGGAACATTCGGCACAGATTCGTGAATTTGTTTTACCATCGAAATTAAATCATCATTAGCACGAGAATCCTGTACTTGCGAAATACAAACACGTCCAACTTCTTTTTTATTTTCAAGAATTTTTAATTGTTCTGTAAGCACATCCATTGAGTAAAGGGGCCAGCCAACACGGATGAAGGTATTATCTTCCGGCGATCCGGGTCGCTCGCGTGCTAAGCCGCAATAAGCACAATTTGCATAACATCCTTCGGGATAATTTTGAAGAAGATTTATACAACCACAATCACTATTGCGCAAAAATTTACCAGGTTTTAATCCAAGTTGAATGGCAGCCGCCATACTTATACGCGCATAATCGGGGCTGATCTGAAAAACTTCTGCTTGCATTTTTTGAGGTACATTTACTTTCGGCATATCAAATCCATTTTTATTTTAATTAAAATTACTGCACAACTCCGCAGCAACTGTCAATAAATTCATAATCGAGGTTTTTATTTATAACATACTTTAAAATTCCATCTGCAGGAAAAGCAATTCCATTTAAACCTGCATCAATAGCAAGTTTATCAATTTCATATTTAACATCACCAATTGGTCTGGCGCATCCAAGAATAATTGGCTTATCAGGAAAAGTGTTTCGAGATTCAATAAAAAAATCATTTATCTCACCAAGTGATGGAAATGTTTTTATACTTGTTTCGGGCAGAGGCATAATTACCAGCAATACAAGCATTTTAAAATTATGACGTTTCAACATTTCAAGCGCTTTATATTCACCGGACATTCTTCCAAAATAATGCCCGATTAAAATATGCGGGATAACAGGCAAATTATATTTATCTAATCTATCAAGAACCTGTTCATAATCCTCAATACTTTTTTCTAAATGATAAATATCTTTTATTGTTTCGTCATCACCGATAATATCAAGCATCAAGCCATCTAAATTTACATTCGCTAATTCTGCGCAGGTTTCTTCATCAGTTAAACCGGGATGAACGCTTACGGCAAGATTTAGTTCGCTTTTAATTCGTATCAAATCAGAAACGTATTTTAATATCGGTACTTTTCCGTTTTTATCGCTTCCTCCGGAAAGTAAAATACCTTTTGCACCGGTGTTTTTTAATTCTGCACATAAATCATACAAACTGCCATTTTTGTAATCGGGTAAACTAATCATTCCTTTTAAGGATGCTGTTTTACAATGCTCGCAATTAAGCGCGCAATTCATTCCCGTAACACTTATTGATACAAATTCATTTCTGTTTTGTTTTTGATGTTCTGTAGTTTTGTAGTTTTTAAAACCCGGTGTATAAAATTTTATTTTAGTTGAATTATATCGTCCATTTTTAATAATTGATTTAGTTTGTTCAACCATTTGAACCGCCGGGATTAACAAAACAGCCATAAGTTTTAGAAAATTCCGATGCATTTTTAATTGCTTCGATAATTGTTTCATTCAATTCTATTTCTGGCAGAGAGGAAAGTTCGCCGTTATATTTTAAATAAATATCATTTATTGTCTCTGCAATTTTATCTGCATTGCATGGATGCCATTTAAGATTTGATTCAAGCTCGGCTATTGCGGCTTCGGCTGCAAAAAAATCGCCGCCTATAAAGATATTTTTTATTGTTTGTCCCGCAACATTAATGTTAATATCAATCAAGCCGTAATCCGTTTTACATTTTGCATTACCCTTGTAATCATTAATTCCGCTCGACTGAAAAATCCAATCGTTATTGCCATACTTAGTTAATTGAAGATTATGGATTTCATTCAACTCATCTTCCGTCAGATTTTGACTTTCAAATTTAATATCAAATGCAGATTCATAGCCGCGTTTAACGGATTTTATAAGATCATCCATTGTGATGTTTTCTGAAAGTAACCAGCGTAAAGCGGAAATTCTTGATTGCACAGTTTGAATAGATTTGTCGGAAATTTTTTCGAATGGTGTAATTAATGTTTTTAGCATTAAATCAATATTCATATCAAGCAAAACGGAAGCGTGGAAAAGTAAACCTCCAAAAGCATCTCTGTATAAACCTAATCCTGCTAATTTTTTACCTTCAACTTCAATATCATTCTTTCCCATAAATGCAGAACTCAAACCCATATAGTTCAATCCGTCAATAATACCAGCAGAAAATTTTTTCATCACTTGCTTTAAGTTTCCAAAATTATCCTGACTTTTTGCCGGAATCATTAAAGCAATACCAAGTTGATCTTCGCCCATAATTATTGCGCCTCCGCCGGTTGGTCGGCGGTTAAAGGCTATGTTGTTTTCATTACAAAATTTAAGATTGATTTCGTTTTCAATATTTTGAAATCTGCCGGCTAAAGCACAGTGAGATTTGTAAGTATATAATCGTAATATCGGAAGTGATTTATTTTGACCGACACGTTTTGTAAGTATTTCATCAGCAGCTAAACCATAAGAATCTGAAACTGAGTTTTCAATCAGCAGTCTCCAATTCATATTACTTTTCCTGTTCTGCAAGATAGGTTTTTAACCGGATATTTATTTGATTCTCAAAAATCAAATCTCTTTTTTCATCCGAAAGATTGCCGCATTTTATTTTGATCAACCAGCCGGAATTATAAGGATCGTTGTTGATTAAAATTGGATTTTTAATAACATCCTGATTCACTTCAACAATCTCGCCGGAAACAGGGCTTAAAATAGATGATACCATTTTTGCTGCTTCAAGCGAGCCAATGGATTCGCCTTTTTTAATTGTTCTGCCCGATTGACTAAGAGCAACGTAAGCTAATTCGCCGAGTGAATCGAGTCCTATTGTATCAATTCCGATTAAAGCTGTTTCATCATCACTTGTAATTTTAATCCAAAGATGTGAGTTAAAATCATAATATCTATCAGATGGCAAAAAATATTTTGTTTCGGAAGTCATTTAATTTCTTTCATAAAAATTTTAATAATTAATAAAATAACCAAAAAATACCAACTACAATTGCAACTGAACTAAAGGCAACTGACATGCTTTTGTAATAGAGCAAATTTTTCTCTAAAAACTTCTCTGCTAAATAACCAAGTGCATGTGAAAAAGCAATCATTGCAGATATTGTTCCGATTCCATAAGATAGCATATAAATAACAGCCTGTGTATTTGTTGGAAGAGCTAAAGCAGGTAAAACTCCAAGAAAGTGAGAGCTGCCTGCCAGTCCATGTATTATTCCAACCACCATAGCAGTATGAGTGTGAAAATGAGATTTTGAATCTTCGTGCATAATTTTTTTTGTATGAGTATGAAAATGAAAGTGTTTAACTCCGTCGTGTTCATGCTCGTGGGTATGAATTTTTTTTCTCAATGCTTTTTGAAGTCCCCATAATCCAATACCAATAAGCACCACACCTACAAACCTTTCGCTGTATGATGATATTAAGTCAATTGGAATTATCTGACGGAATAAAAGAGCAATCATTCCGACAATAAAAACACCGCCAGTATGACCTAAACCCCATTTGAGACCAATTAACCAGCTTGCCTTTTTATTTTCAATTGCTAATGGTGAAACAGCAGCAAGATGATCGGGACCGGATATTACATGTAAAAATCCGGCAATAAGCCCCGAAAGAAGAATCAACATAATAAATTCCTAAACTTTTTTAAAAAAATATTGATTTTTCTTGACAAAGACAATAAAAAAGTAATAATTTGTTATAGAAAATTATAGTAAACTATTGCAAATGAAATTATGACTGATTTTTTAACAGCAAAACAAGTTATTAAACTTCTAAATATAGATCGTACTACACTTTATCGTATGCTTAAAGAGAGCAGGATTAAAGGTATAAAAGTAGGCAGTCACTGGAGATTTCCAGCTAACGAAATAACTTCAATTGTGGAAGGTAATCAAAATAAAAAAAGTTTACCTTTAGAACTTTCCTTTGATTCTTTGCCTTTACATTGTCTTCAACCTATTCAGGAAGTATTTGCTGAAATTGCTCAGGTTGCTTCAGTTACAACAGATCAGGATGGAATACCTATTACAGAATTTAGTAATAGCTGTAAATTTTGTGGGATGATTCTATCTTCCGAAACAGGAAGAAAAGAGTGTTATAATTCGTGGAAGAATTTGAATTTTAAAAATAATTCTGAAAAGATTTTCAACACTTGCCACGCCGGACTTAATTATGCAGGAGCTCCAATATATCAGGATGGAAAACAAATTGCTAAACTTATTGCAGGGCAGTTTTATTCAGAAGAACAAGATGAATCGCTAAGAGAAATACAAATTAAACAACTGGCAAAAGACTATTCCTTAAGTGCAAATGAATTGCTTGAAGCTGCTAAAGAAATTAATGGTATTGATGAAAGAAAAAAAAATAACCTAAGTAATTGGCTGCTTAAGGTTGCCAAATCATTCGAGCAGATTGGGCGAGAAAGAAAAGAATTTATTCAAAGATTACAAAACATTGCAGAAATTAGTAAACTATAATTATTTAATAAACAAAAAGGAACAATATTATGAATGCAGATCAAGTATTAGATTGCAGCGGAATGTCTTGCCCGATGCCTATCTTAAAAACAAAAAAAGCCATTGATGCTTTACAAACAGGACAAATATTACACATGATCTCAACTGACGCTGGTTCTATTCCTGATGTTGATGCATGGGCAAAAAAGACAGGAAACGAAGTTTTAAGCAGTGAAGCAAAAGACGGCAAATTTGTTTTCTTCATAAAAAAATTAAAATAATTACCAACATTTATTTAAAGGTGTAACAAATGGAAGAACAAAAATCTCGAATAGCAATTATTGCTGCCCACGGTACACTTGATGCTGCTTATCCTCCTCTGATTCTTGCAACTGCCGCTGCCGCTATGGATATGGAAGCTACTATTTTCTTTACTTTTTACGGCTTAAACATTTTGAAAAAAGGAAATGCGGATAAATTAAAAGTTGCGCCTATCGCAAATCCTGCAATGCCAATTCCAATCCCAAATATAATCGGAATGCTGCCCGGAATGACTTTTGCCGCAACAGCCATGATGAATAGCTGGATGGAAAAGGCAAACGTAGCAAAATTAAGCGAACTTATTGATATAGCTATAGAAAGTGATGTTAAAATGGTTGCCTGCCAAATGACTATGGATGTTATGGGAATTAAAAGAGAAGAGTTAATTGATGGTATTCAAATTGGCGGTGCCGCCACGTTTTTAGAGTTTGCAAGTAAAAATGCAATAACATTAACATTTTAATAATAGGAATTTTTATGGAAGATAAAGTAATGATAATAATGACCAGCGGACCCGATACACCGCGCCGCTGTGCAACACCTTTCTTTTTCGCTTCGCTTGCTGCCGCAATGGATTATGATGTAACTATGTTCTTTACAATTGATGGAACTTTACTGCTTAAACAAGGAATGGCTGAAACCATTTTTCCAAAAGCAGGCGGCAAATCTGTAAAAGAATTTTTAGATGAAGCGCTTGAAAGCGGAGTTAAATTTACTGCATGCACGGCTTCAACTGAACTTAACGATATTAAAATTGATGATTTGATAGAAGAAGTAAAAATGGTTGGCGGCGCTGCTATGTGGACTACCGCCGAAGATTGTAAAACAGTTTTAACTTTTTAAAAGGAGTATTCTAAAATGGCAAATGTTAATGGGTGCAATTTACCCGATGATCTATATTATTTTATTGATAAACACGTTTGGGTTAAACCATTGGAAGATGGAATCGTTAGAATAGGAATGACTTCTGTTGCTGTAAAGTTAGCCGGAAGTAAATTTATTGCAATAACTGTAAAAGCAAAAAATATCGGACAGGAAATTAAACAGAGCAAAAGTGTTGCAACTTTAGAAAGCAGCAAATTTGTCGGTCCTGTTCCAGCCCCAATTACGGGCATACTTATTAAATCAAACGAAAAATTAGTTGCTGATCCAAATATTGCTGTTTCCGATCCTTATGGAGAAGGCTGGATTGCGGAGTTAAAACCTGCAAACTGGGATGAAGAAAAAATTTCTCTTGCATTCGGTGAAGATGGCTTGGCTAAATATCAGGCTAAACTTCTTACCGATGGAATTTCGTGTACTTAATTGTTTGGCTCGGTTTAGCAAAGATTAAAATAATTTTTTAGGAGAAAATATGGCAGAAGAAACAATCTACGAAGGAATGAAACGACGTGGATTTTCACGCAGAGAATTCCTTAATACCTGCAGTGTAATTGCTGCTTCTTTAGGTTTAAGCCAGTTACCATTTGTTAATGGTCAAACTTTCGCTCAGGATTCAACTTCACAAAAAGCTGTTACAGATCTTGTTGCCGCTACTTTGAAATCTAAACCTAAACTACCTGTTATATGGATTGAGATACAAAGTTGCACCGGATGCAGCGAAGCTCTTACCCGAAGTCATTCACCATCATTAAAAGACCTTGTACTTAATCATATTTCTGTAGAATACCACGAAACACTATCTGCCGCTGCCGGTTTTCAATTGGAAGAAAACAAGCAAAAGATAATGAAAGAATATAACGGCAAATATGTGCTTGTAATTGAAGGAAGTATTCCGCTTGCAGATGACGGAATTTATTGTGTTATAGGTGGAAGAACTTCGGTTGATATTTTAAAGGAAGCTGCTGCCGGCGCTGCTGCTGTAATATCAACAGGCAACTGCGCTGCTTTTGGCGGTATCCCTCATGCAAATCCAAATCCAACTGATGCAGTTGGTGTCTGGAAAATTATTACAGACAAACCTGTGTTAAATATTCCCGGCTGCCCTGCAATACCCGAAGTATTTACAGCAACTTTAGTTCACTTTTTAATTTTTGGAGCCTTACCTGAACTTGACAGTTTAAATCGCCCGAAAGCTTTTTACGGAAATACAATTCACGATCGCTGTTACAGAAGACCATTTTACGAAGCAGGTAAATTTGCACTTTCCTTTGATGATGAAGCTGCACAAAAAGGACATTGTTTATATAAACTTGGTTGTAAAGGTCCAATCACTTATAACTCTTGCGCAGTTATGAAATGGGACGGCGGTTTATCATTCCCGATACAATCAGGTCATCCTTGCCTTGGCTGCTCAGAACCAAATTTTTGGGATGGCGGAGGTTTCTATCAGGGTTTATCTGCACCGATTGAAAAACCTGAACTTGTTGCCGTTGGCGCAGTTGCTGCGGCTGGTGCGGCTGTTGGGCTTGGTATGGCGATGGCAAATAATTTAAAGAAAAAACATCTTCATAAGGAACAGGAGTAATTATGGATTGGAATGCAATACTTGAATTTGCAAGAGGACCTTTGTTCAAAGTTGCCCTTCTTGTTTTTATCGGGGGAATGTTTTATCGCCTTGTTAGAGTAATTTCTCTTGGCTGGAGTAAGGATAAGGTTGATTCAAAGGGAAGTAAAGTCAAAGGCGTATTGATTTCTTATATGAAAGGATTTTTTATCTTACCTTTTTTTCCGTGGGTTAAAAATACATTTACAAAAAATCCAATAACTTTTTTAGCCGGCGGAATATTTCATTTGGGGCTTTTTCTGATTATTTTTTTAGGAACGCCGCACATGCTTGTCTGGAAAAGTTTGATAGGAATTGGATGGTACACTCTTCCTTTGCCTATTGTTGATTGGTTTGCTGCCGTAACAATTGTTAGTATGATAATACTTTTAATAAACAGATTTGTTAATCCTGTATTAAAACTAATTTCGGGACCGGCTGAAAAATTTAACTGGTTAGTTGTATTTATTCCGATGGTAACAGGTTATATGATGACACATCATCTATTCTTTCGCTACGAAGCTTTATTTTCCTTTCACATGCTTTCAGTTGATTTTCTTTTAATATGGATACCTTTCAGCAGAATTTCTCATTTTATGTTTTACTTTTTTTCTAAATCAATACATGGCGCCCAGTTTGGCAAGCGCGCTGTAACACCATAAGGAGAATGAAAATGAGAACAAATGATTTATTAAATACATTCGTAGAAGAAACAGGCGCCTGGGTGGCTTCGCAATTGGAAGCTTGTACGCGCTGCGGAATTTGCGCTGAATCCTGTCATTTCTATCAAGCAACAGGTAAGCCGGAATACTCACCTGTTTATAAAATGGATATTTTAAGAAGAGGCTATGAACAGCGTTTTACAATCGGCGGCAAATTAAAACTTGCTGTAGGTATTGATAAAAAAATAACCGATGAAGATCTTGATCAATACAAAGAACTTCTTTATGAAGCTTGTACGGTTTGTAATAAATGTGCAATGGCTTGCCCGATGGGTATTCAAATTGGTCCAATTCTTCATAATATTAGAACCGGATTATCAGCCGCAAAAGCTGTTCCGCAGGATCTATTGGATTCAACAAAAAAGCAGATCGAAGTTGGCTCACCGCTTGGAGTAACTGATGAAGCCTGGGAAAGTCGTATCGAGTGGATTGCAGATGATTTTGAAGTAGAAATTCCGATTGATAAAAAAGGCGCTGATACGCTCGTTGTATTCACATCAATTGAATTGATGAAATTTCCAACAAACATTGCTGCAATCGCAAAAATTTTAAATGCTGCAGGTGAAAACTGGACTATCAGTTCTAAAGGACGCGAAGTAGTAAACTTCGGATTCTTTGAAGGCGATATGAATCATACCAGATTATTTATGCAAAGAGTTTTTGACGGTGTTATAGAATTAGGAGTTAAAAGATTAGTTATCTCCGAATGTGGTCATGCTTACGATGCTTTCCGATGGACAGCAAAAAATATTATGAAAGTGCCGGACGGATTGGAGATAACCCATATCGTTGCCGTGATAGACAATCTTATTAAATCTAAAAAAATAAAAGTAAAAGAAAATTCATTTGACGACGGCACACTTACTTTTCACGACGCTTGCAAAATTCAGAGAAGAGGAAGCCATATACAGGAGCCAAGAGATATATTAAAAATACTTGCCCCAAATTCATTTAAGGAAATGAGCCCGAGCCGCGAGCAATCGCAATGCTGCGGAGGCGGAGGCGGCGTTATCTCTATTAAGGAAGCTGATGAAAACCGTTTTGCAGTTTTTGGGCTAAAGGTTAAACAATTAAATGATCTTAACGCCAAAAGTGTTGCAATGACATGTTCAAACTGCCGCCTGCAATTTGTTGATGGTGCAGCTCACTATAATCTTGATGTAAAAGTGAGAAGTATTTCCGAAATGGTAGCAGATTCTTTAGTTGAAAATTAAAAATTATTAGCGGAGGAATGTTATGAGTTCATTTACACTTACACCGGTTGAAAGAGGAATTATGAGGTGCAAACACACCGAAAAACTTAAACCGGAAGATGTTCAGGCATTAGCAAAATTTTTTGAAGATTATAACGGGAAATTACTTGTTGATCTTACCGGTGCCGATCCGGCAGAATGTACTAAGAACATAAAAAATTTTAGACCAATGATGCCGCTGACCGCTGTTTTTGGAGCTGATATTTCAACTGAAACGGTTGAAATTCCGGATAGTTATTACGAAAAAGAAGTAAAAATATTTAAGACTGAATCAGAAGCGCTTGATTGGCTTCGGAATCAATAAGGAGATAAAATGGCTAATAGAATAGTAGTTGATCCTATCACAAGAATTGAAGGACACCTGAGAATTGAAGCGGAGTTAGATCTAAATAATACAATTACAAAAGCTTATTCTTCAGGCACAATGGTAAGAGGTATTGAAAAAATCCTTAAAGGAAGAGACCCGCGCGATGCATGGGCTTTTACACAAAGAGTCTGTGGAGTTTGTACAACCGTTCATGCTTTTGCTTCAATTCGTTCTGTTGAAGATGCTTTGAAAATTGAAATTCCGAAAGCTGCCAACATTATTAGAAATCTTATGATAGCTCAGCAATATGTACACGATCATGTGATGCACTTTTATCATTTACATGCTCTGGATTGGGTTGATGTTGTTGCTTGTTTAAAAGCTGATCCGAAAAAAACATCCGAAATTCAACAATCAATATCAACATGGCAAAATTCTTCACCGGCTTATTTTGCTGATGTTCAATCTAAAGTTAAAGCAATCGCGGAAAGCGGTCAGCTTTCTGTTTTTGCGAATGCATATTGGGGGCATCCAGCATATAAACTTCCACCGGAAATAAATTTGCTTGCTGTTGCCCATTATCTTGAAGCATTGGACTGGCAGGCGCACGCAACAAAAATCCATACAATTTTTGGCGGTAAAAACCCGCATCCAAATTTTATAGTTGGCGGCGTTCCACTTCCGATTGATCTGAATAGCGATTCGGCTTTGAATGCAGCTTCGCTCTCAATTATTAATGATTCGATTAATAACATGATTGAATTTGTTGATAAAGTTTACATTCCGGATATACTTGCCATTGCTCCTTATTATCTTGAATATGCATCGCTTGGCGAAGGAATAGGAAACTTTTTGACCTGGGGCGAACTTCCGCAAGGTAATTTGAATGATGTTGATAAGTATTTAATTCCACGCGGTATAATTTTAAATCGTGATGTTACAAAAATCATTGAGCCGGATCCGCGCGATTTTGAAAGAATGAAAGAATTTATTGCTCATTCCTGGTATGATTACAGCAAAGGAGATGGCAGCGGGCTGCATCCTTGGAATGGTGAAACAGAGTTTAATTACACAGGTCCAAAGCCTCCATATACTCATCTTAATGTTGAACAAAAATATTCTTGGATAAAAACACCTCGCTGGAACGAAACACCAATGGAAGTTGGACCGCTTGCCCGCGTTTTGATGATGTACGCAAAAGGCGATAAACAGATTACTGAATTAACAAACTTTGTGTTAAAACAACTTAATGCTCCGTTGGCAGCAGTATTCTCAACACTTGGCAGAACAGCAGCCAGAGCTATCGAAACAAAGTATATGGCTGATGCTATGAGAACATTTTATAATGATCTTATTGCAGAAATTAAAGCCGGAAATACGAGAACCTTTAACGGCGAAAAATGGGAGCCAACTTCATGGCCTTCATCTGCAAAAGGTTTTGGTTTTATGGAAGCGCCGCGCGGCGCGCTTGGTCATTGGTGCGTAATTGAAAACGGCAAGATTGAAAACTTCCAGTTAGTTGTACCAACTACTTGGAATGCTTCTCCGAGAGATCACAAAGAGCAAGCAAGCGCTTACGAGATGAGTCTGGTAGGAACAAAACTTGCAGTGCCTGATCAACCGCTCGAAATATTAAGAACAATTCATTCATTCGATCCATGCATGGCTTGTGCTATTCATACTATTGATGCAACAGGCAATGAAGTTGGAAAAGTTACAACAGGATTGAATGTTTGTGTAAGTTAATTTTTTAAGGTTGTTTTGAGAACTTAATTGATTCTGTCTTAATGTTTTGATAGTTACTTTATTAAGATTGCAAATAGTTCAAAAAACAACCTTTCTATTTTTAAATATTTACTATATGAAAAAAATAATACTCGGCATTGGCAACACACTTAATCACGATGAAGGACTTGGCGTTCATGCAGTAGAGTTATTAATGAAAATGCCGTCTATCGTAAGTAGAGATGATATTGAATTGTATGACGGCGGAACACTTGGATTAAATCTTTTGCAGCTTGTAGAATCCTGCAGCCATCTTTTGATACTTGATACTATTGATGCGAACAAAACACCGGGCAGTTTGATTGAATTGAAGAAAGAACAAATACCACTCTTTAAAGAAATTAAAATGTCTGAACATCAAATTACATTTCAGGAAGTTTTAGGACTTGCAAAACTCAGAGGAAAATTACCTGATAATTTGTATTTACTCGGTATGCAGCCTTCCGAACTGCAATTAGGTGTCGGTTTAAGTGAAAAAGTTTCGAGCAATATATCGCTATTGATTAGCCGGGTAACAGAAATAATTCAAAGCTGGTAATTTTCCTTTTTCAAATTCATTATCTTATAACAGATAAATCATAAAGAAATTTTTCTATGCACGAACTATCAATAGCGCAAAGCATAATTGAAATTGTTGAAGAAAAAACAAAATCAAATATGAATAAAAAAGTTAAGCTCGTTCATTTAAAAGTTGGTAGGCTAAGTAACATACTTTTGGATTCGCTTAATTTTGGATTTGAAACATTGATACAGGATACTAATCTTAACGATGCAAAATTAGTTATTGAGGAAGTGCCTGTGGTTATTGCCTGTAATGATTGTGGAATAAATTCCGAAGTAAAAGGTTTATCATTTTTTTGCCCGGAATGTAAAAGCAATAAAATTAAAATGATTTCGGGCGATGAGCTATTTGTTACTAAAATTGAATTGGAATAAAAAGGAGTAAATGAAATGAGCATTATTCAGGTAGAAAGAAAAGTACTTGCAAAAAACGATGTTGTTGCAAATGTAAACAGGGAAGTATTTCTTGAGAATAAAAATTTTGTAATAAATCTTGTAAGCTCGCCCGGAAGCGGAAAAACAAGTCTTGTTGAACAAACAATTGAAAAATGTAAAAATGATTTTTCAATTTGCGTTATCGAAGGCGATGTTCAAACAAGTTTAGATGCGGAGCGAATTGATAAACTTGGCGTACCCGTAGCAAACATTGTTACAAACGGCGGCTGCCATCTCGATGCATCACTTGTTAGTGATGCGATGCAAAATCTCGAAACCGAAAAAGCTGACCTCGTTATAATTGAAAATGTCGGCAATCTCGTTTGCCCGGCAGGTTACGATCTTGGTGAAGATATGAAAGTTGTGTTTGTTAGTGTTACCGAAGGTGATGACAAGCCTCTAAAATATCCTGCAATGTTCCGCAATGCCTCAGCTCTTATAATTAACAAAATTGATTTGCTGCCTTATCTTAAATGCAATATTGAAGAGCTAAAGAAAAATGCGTTATCAATCAATCCTGATTTGAAAATATTTTTAACATCCTGCACCACAGGCAAAGGAATTGCTGATTGGATCAACTGGCTTAAATCAAATTTAAAAAAGTGATTGCAATTTCTAATCACAAAGTAAGTGTAAAATAAAAATTGTATTGCCGTGTAAAAATAATTGTAAAAGGCGCAGTGCAGGGAGTTGGGTTCAGACCCTTTATTTTCAGGCTTGCAAATGAGTTTGGCTTGAAAGGATTTGTTCTTAATTCTTCAAGCGGTGTTTTGATTGAAGCGGAAAACGATAAACCAATACTCGACAATTTCATTCTTAGAATACAAAAAGAAAAACCACCTGCTTCAATTATAAACAGTTTGGAATTTAGTTTCCTTGACCCCGTAAATTTTAATTTATTTGAAATAAGAGAAAGCAGTGATGATGAAACAAAATCAACATTAATACTGCCGGATATATCAGTCTGCTGCGATTGTGTTAATGAAATGCTTGATCCTAAAAATAGAAGATATTTGTATCCGTTCATCAATTGCACAAACTGCGGTCCCCGTTATTCAATTATCGAAGCGCTTCCTTACGATAGACCAAATACTTCGATGAGAGAATTTTTAATGTGCGATGATTGTAAGCAAGAATATCTTGATCCGTCCAACAGAAGATTTCATGCACAGCCGATTGCCTGTCATGCTTGCGGTCCTCAAGTTAAGTTTTATAATAATCTGTCTAATTATCTTGCAGAAAAAAATGATGCAATAAATCTGCTCATTCAAAAAATCATAGAAGGAAAAATTATTGCTTTAAAAGGTATTGGCGGTTATCAGCTAATTGCGGATGCAGGAAATGATACGGCAGTTAAAGAATTGCGCAAAAGAAAACACCGTGAAGAAAAACCTTTTGCTTTAATGTTCCCTGATTTGCAAAGTGTAAAAAGTATTTGTGAAGTTGATGAATTAGAAGAAAGACTTTTGCTTTCTCCCGAATCTCCAATTGTGATTTTGAAAAAAAAGAATCTTGAAAATTCTTTAATCAATATTTCTGAATTAGTTGCACCTGCAAATCCTTATCTTGGAATTATGCTTCCGTACTCACCGCTGCATCATTTATTAATTAAACAACTGAATAAACCAATTATTGCAACAAGCGCAAACATCTCTGAAGAGCCGATTATTATTGATGATAACGAAGCATTTGAAAAACTAAATAATATTGCCGATTACTTTTTAATCCACAACCGCGAAATTCTCCGTCAGGTTGACGACTCAATTGCTCGAATAGTTGCTGGAAGAGAAATGATTATTAGGAGGGCGCGTGGTTTTGCTCCTCTTCCTTTTCAATACAAAGGCTTGAAAACAAATTTTCTTTCAGTTGGTGCGCATCTTAAAAATACTATTTCTATGAATGTCGGTGAAAATATTTTTTTAAGTCAGCATATTGGAGATCTTTCTTCTGCCGAAGCTTGCTCCGCATTTGAAAAAACAATTCAAGATTTTCAATCGCTCTACAATGTTAAAAATCATACTATAGTTTCTGATTTACATCCTGATTATTATTCAACTAATTATGCAAAAACCAAAACTGAAAGTTTATTTCAAATTCAACATCACTGTGCGCACATTGCCGCATGCGCTGCGGAAAATGAACTTGATGATGAATTGCTCGGAGTTTGCTGGGATGGCACGGGCTACGGAGATGATGGAAAAATTTGGGGCGGTGAGTTTTTTTTATATTCTAAACAAGAAATCAAACGAGCCGCGCACTTTCATTATTTTCCATTACCTGGCGGAGATTATGCTGTAAAAGAACCACGTAGAACTGCAATTGGTTTGATGTACGAAATATTTAAGGATGAAGTTTTCAATCAGCATATTATAGTCAAAAATTTTAGTGCTGATGAAATTGCGCTAATTAAACAAGCTTTAATAAAAAAAATTAACTGTCCACTTACTTCGAGTGCAGGCAGATTATTTGATGCGGTTTCATCATTGCTTAATATTTCTCAAAGGATGAGATTTGAAGGACAGGCGGCGATGAATCTTGAATTTATTGCCGGAAACTTTACGGAAGAAATATATAATTACGATCTGATTGAAAATGAAACAATAGTTATTGACTGGCAGAAAATGTTTTTGGAAATCCTTGATGAAATAAAAAATGATGTTTCATCTGAAATTATCTCCGCAAAGTTTCATAATACAATGACAGAAATAATTTGTACTATTGCAAAAAGATTTCATAAAGAGAAAGTTGTTTTAAGCGGCGGTGTTTTTCAAAATGTTTATCTTTTAAAGCGAACAATTGAAAAACTAACTGCAAGTGGTTTTAAACCATACTGGCATCAACGCATTCCAACTAATGACGGCGGAATTTCTGTTGGACAAATTGTTGCAGCAAACAATATTTTAAATAGTAATAAATAAAATTAATTCAGGTGATTTATGTGTCTGGCTATTCCCGGTAAAATATTAAGTTTTGATGATGACGGCGGTGCGCTAAAAATGGCTAAAGTGGATTTTGCCGGCGTTACAAAAAAAATATGTGTAGATTGGGTTCCCGATGTAAAAATTGGCGAGTATGTTCTCGTTCATGTTGGTTTTGCATTGAATATAATTGATGAACAACAAGCTGAAGATACTTTGCGAGCTTTGCGCGAAATGGGTGAATTGCTTGATGATGAAATTATATCTGATGAAGATGAAATTAAAAACAGACGGAATACTGCAAGGTGAAATTTATTGATGAATACAGAGATGAAGCTGCGGCAAAACTTATTGCAACTAAGATTGCCGATATAATTACAAAGCCGCATACTATTATGGAGATTTGCGGCGGTCAAACACACACTATTGTAAAATATGGACTGGAACAATTACTGCCGAAAGAAATTACAATCGTTCACGGTCCCGGCTGTCCGGTTTGCGTAACTCCTGTGGAATCTATTGATAAAGCTGTTGAAATTGCTTCGTATGATAATGTTATCTTTACATCGTTTGGAGATATGCTGCGTGTTCCGGGTTCAAAAAAAGATTTGCTTTCTTTACGCGCCGATGGAAAAGATATTCGTATTGTTTACTCGCCTTTGGATGCTGTAAATCTTGCTAAAGAAAATCCCGAAAAAAAAATTGTATTCTTCGCAGTTGGATTTGAAACAACAGCACCTGCAAACGCTATGTCTGTTAAACTTGCAAAAAAATTAAATCTAAAAAATTATTCAATCTTAACTTCGCAGGTGTTGGTGCCGCCTGCAATGGAGTTGCTGCTTTCATCACCTTCAACAAAGATAAACGGGTTTCTTGCTGCCGGACATGTATGCACCGTAATGGGTTATCACGAGTATATTCCGATTGCTGAAAAATATAAAGTACCGATTGTTGTTACCGGTTTTGAGCCAATTGATATTTTGCAGGGAATTTATCTTGCGGTAAAGCAACTTGAAGAAAATCGTTTTGATGTTGAAAATCAGTATGCACGTGCAGTTGTTAAAGATGGAAATATTCCTGCTCAACAACTTCTTAAAGATGTTTTTAAAGTTGTTGATAAACAATGGCGGGGAATCGGAAAAATTGCGTTAAGCGGATTGGCGCTTAATGATTTTTATGCAGATTATGATGCCGAAAATATTTTTGATTTGCAAGTATCATCATTTGAAGAAAATAGTTTGTGTATAGCAGGCGATATTTTACAAGGGAATAAAAAACCTTTTGATTGTGCTGCATTCGGAAAAACTTGCAATCCGGAACATCCTGTTGGCGCTCCGATGGTTTCCTCTGAGGGCGCCTGTGCAGCCTATTTTCGTTATGCAAAAGTGTAAGCAGCAAAAAATAATTTGGAGAATTAATGAGCGATGATATTTTAGAAAAACTTTCCTGTCCTGTTCCGTTTTCAAATTATGAAAAGGTTTTAATGGCGCATGGCGGAGGCGGAACTCTCTCGCAAAAATTAATAAGTAAAATGTTTCTTACGCAGTTTCAAAATCCATATTTAAATCTTTTGCACGATGGAGCAATATTAGAAAATGCTGGTAATAAAATTGCATTCTCAACTGATTCTTATGTGATAAATCCAATATTTTTCCCCGGCGGAAATATCGGCGAACTTGCAATCAACGGAACAGTAAATGATTTATCTATGTGCGGGGCTAAACCGCTTTATCTTTCGTTGGGATTTATTATTGAAGAAGGTTTGTTGATGGATGAACTCTGGCGGATTGTTCAATCAATAAAAAATGCGGCTGATATTGCAGGTGTTCAGATTGTAACCGGTGATACTAAAGTTGTAGAAAAAGGAAAAGGCGATAAAATATTTATCAATACATCAGGCATCGGATTTATTCCTGATGGAAGAAATATCACTCCGTTAAATTGTAAAGCCGGCGACAAAATTATTTTAAGCGGAAAAATTGCTCAGCACGGAATGGCTATTATGGCTGTTCGGGAAGGATTAAATTTTGAATCCGAAATTGTTAGCGATACGGCTCCCTTAAATCATCTTGTTGAAGAAATGTTTTCTGTTTCAAATAGAATAAATGTTTTAAGGGATCCAACGCGCGGTGGAATTTCAAGCACGCTAAATGAAATTGCTCAATCAGCAAATCTTGGAATTATGATTGAAGAAAATAAAATTCCGATTTCGGCGCAGGTAAGTGCAGCTTGCGAAATAATTGGATTGGATCCGTTGTACATTGCTAATGAAGGAAAACTTATTGCAATTGTTTCGTCTGATGATGCAGAAAATATTATAGATAAAATGAGGACAAGTAAATACGGAATTGATGCTGTAATCATTGGCGAAGTTACTGAAGAGAACAAAGGTAAAGTAGTAATGAAAACAATGCTCGGTACAAAACGGATTGTTGATATGCTTTCGGGCGAACAGCTTCCAAGGATTTGTTGATTTTCGTTTTTGTTTCTCTGTGTATGCATCAGTGAATTTTACTTCTCGGAATACAATAAGTAAAATCTTAACAATATCACTTCTATTTAATTCCTATATTTGTTTGTAATATTTCTATAAAGTTTTATGCGCAACTGGAAAAAAATATTTATTGGTTTATCAGCATCATTTGTTGTTTTGTTTGTTATCGCAGGCTGGATTTTTTACAACATGCTTACCTCAACTATCCCTGATTACGAGCAAGAAATTAAATCTCAAAAAATCAATTCAAGTATAGAAGTTTATTTCGATAGCCTTGCTGTTCCATACATTATAGCAAGTACCGATAATGATGCTGCATTTGCTTTAGGTTATCTGCACGCGCAGGAACGATTGTTCTCAATGGATATAATCCGAAGAGCTGGTGAAGGAAGGCTTGCTGAAATACTTGGTGAGAAAGCAATTCCTTTTGATAAAATGTTCCATACAGTTGGGATAAAAAGAAACATCTTAAAAAATTATTCTAAATATAATCCTGCTGTATTAAAAATCTTGCAAGCATACTCAAATGGAGTGAACAAATATCTTGAAGAACAAAAAGGAAATTATGCAATAGAGTTTGATGTGCTTGGCTATCAACCTGAAAAATGGAAACCAATCCATAGCCTAATTGTAATCCGAATGATGGCATGGGAATTAAATATTAGCTGGTGGTCTGATTTATCTTTTGCTGAGTTGATTCAAAAACTTGGCGAAGAAAAAGTTTTGGAAATCCTGCCGTCCTATCCTGAAAATGCACCTACAATTATTGCTGATAATTTTAAATCGCTTCAATCCATCAATTCATCATTTGCCGAAACTGATAAAGCATTTAGAAATCTTATGGGCTGGCACGGCACGCATATTGGCTCAAATAACTGGGTTGTTAACGGAAAAAAATCTCAATCAGGTAAACCGATAATTGCCAATGATCCGCATTTAGCTTTTACAGCGCCGGGAACATGGTACGCCGCAGTTATCAAAATAAAAGATAACAACGTTGCAGGCGTTTCTTTGCCGGGTGTTCCGGGAATTGTAATAGGAAAGAATAGTAATATTTCATGGGTTCTTACGAATGTTATGACTGACGATTGCGATTTTTACATCGAAAAATTTGATTCAACAGGAACAAGATATTTTGTTGATGGTCAATGGAGGCAGCTAAATACTTTTACAGAAACAATAAAAGTAAAAGATCAACAAGATTTTGTTTATACAATTAATGAAACTCATCGTGGTACAATTATTTCTGATATTCATCCTTATAGTTTTGTTTACAATAAAGATAAAAAAATAATCCCGCGTATAAGCATGAAATGGGCTGGCAACGATTTTAGCGATGAACTTTTTGCTTTTTATAAAATCAACAAATCAAAAAATCTTTATGAGTTTAGCGATGCTGTAAAAGGATTTTGCGTACCAGGGCAAAATTTTGTTTTTGCAGATGTTAGTGGCAATATTGGATATATGATGGGAACAAGACTTCCATTGCGTAATAATAATAATCCAACATTAGTTTTTGACGGAACTACTTCCGAAAATGATTGGAAAGGATATGTAGCTCAACAAAATATACCTGTGATTATGAATCCCGATGAAAATTTTATTGCATCCGCAAATAACAAAACTTTAAATAATTTTAGTTATCACATTTCAAATTTATGGGAACCTTCATCACGCATTGATAGAATAAGGGAATTATTGACATCAAAGCAAAAGCATTCAGTAAAAGATTTTATGAATTACCAGATGGATTTTGTTTCGCCTTATGCAAGAACAATTACTCCGTATATCTTAAAATCATTTAAAGGTATAAAAGTAAAAGATAAAAATCTTAAATCTGCAATTGAAGTTTTTTCTGATTGGAATTTTGAGATGAATAAATCATTACAGGCTCCGGCTATTTATGCCGTGTTCTTAAAGTATTTGTTAAAGAATATTTATTACGATGAGATGGGTGATGACCTTTATAACCGCTTTGTTATAGTTGCCAATGTGCCTTACAGAAGTTTGTTGCAGATTTTGGAAAAACCTGAATCCTCCTGGTTTGATAATACAAGAACTGAAAAGCGAGAGTACCGTGATGATATAATTAGAAAAAGTTTGGCAGATGCTTTAAGCTACTTAGAAAAAAATTATGGTAATGATTTGGCAAACTGGCAATGGGGCAATTTGCATAAAGTAACTTTCAAACACTCCTTTTCAGGTAATTTTTCTTTACTCGATGATTATATAAATGTAGGTCCAAATGAAATTGGAGGAGACGGCACAACAATATTTAATACACAATATCCATTTTATTCGAGCATTGATGAATATCCTATTTTGAAGCATAAAGATTTTGATAACGTGCTTGGTCCATCAATGAGATTTATTTATGATTTTTCAAAACCAGATGAATTTTATCTTGTCTTAACAACAGGTCAATCTGGTAACGTGATGAGCAACCATTTTAGAGATATGAATTCGCTATGGCTTAAAGGTAAATACATGAAAATAAAAACTGATGACGCTTCAATAAAAAATTCTAAAAACAAATTGATGAAAATTATCCAAGAATAAAGTGCAGCTATCTTTAGTAAATAATATTTACGGAAAAAATATTTAGATACGATTAGTACCAATTAACACTAATTAAAAAGTTACTTATATTAGTTGCGTTCCGAATAATAATTTGAGTAAATATGAAAGTAATTGAACATTTAGCGAACGCGAAAAATCCATTAATCAGTTTTGAATTAATTCCGCCGAAGCGCGGCGGCGATATCAAAGGTTTATTATCGGTGCTTGATGATATAATCAAGTTCAATCCTCCGTTTATAGATATAACTTCGCATGCAGCCGAAGTTATTTATGAAGAAACCCCAACCGGAATCAAGAAAAAAATAAAAAGGAAAAGACCCGGTACACTCGGTATTTGTGCGCTCATTCAAAATAAATATAACGTTGATGCTGTGCCGCACGTTTTAACAAAAGGATTTACTCGCGAAGAAACAGAAGATTTTCTAATCGAATTAAATTATTTGAGCATACAAAATGTGCTGGCTATTCGCGGTGATGATTCCGGTTATGAAAAACCAATTCCGGAAGGAAAGAGTAAAAATCCACACGCTGCTGATCTTGTAAAGCAGATTATGAACATGAATAGCGGTAAATATTTAGAAGATAGTTTGCTTGATGCCAGACCAACTGATTTTTGTGTTGGTGTTAGCGGATATCCCGAAAAGCATTTTGAATCTCCGAACTTAAAAACAGATGTAAGATATGTAAAAGAAAAAGTTGACTCCGGTGCAGATTATGTGGTTACTCAAATGTTTTACGATAATAAATTTTATTTCAACTACTTAGATTTGTGCCATCAATTGGGCATCAACGTTCCTATAATTCCAGGATTGAAAATTTTAACATCACGCGCGCATTTAACATCGGTTCCTAAAAATTTCTATATAAATATTCCCGATGAACTGGCTGATGAAGTTATGGCAGCAAAACCCGAACATGTAACTGATATAGGCATTGAATGGGCTGCAAAGCAGGTTGAGGAGTTGTTAAACAAAAATGTTCCGGGCGTACATTTTTACATTATGCAAAATTCTAAACCAATTATTCAATTGATGAAAAGATTAAAACTTTAAAAAAATGGTTAATAGACTTTACGGCTTAAAAAAAATTAAATGGGGAATTGCTGGCTGCGGAAGATTTACCGAAAACTCTTTTCTGCCTGCAATAAGATTAACACGAAAGGGGATTGTTAATTCATTATACAGCCGCGATATTCATCGTTCAAAATATCTTTCTGAAAAATATGGTGTGCAAAATTTTTTTGATAATTATGATGAATTTCTAAAATCTGATATTGATGCCGTGTTTGTTGCAAGTTCTAATGCTCATCATTACGAACAGGTTATAAAAGCAGCACAGGCTGGTAAAAATATTTTTTGTGAAAAACCATTGGCTCTCAATTCCAAACAAGCCGAAGATATGGTGAATGTTTGTAAAGAAAACAATGTTTTGTTTGCAGTTAATTATGTTCACAGATTCCATCCGCTTGTATTAAAGGCTAAAGAACTAATTGTTGATCAACGGCTTGGCAAATTAGTTTCAATTTCAATTAATTTTAATATTGATTTTCCACCTGATAATAACTTTAGATTTAAAAAAGATTTAAGCGGCGGTGGAGCGCTTCGTGATCTTGGAACGCATACAATTGATTTGTTAAGATTTTTTGGAGGAGAGATTGAAAGCATTGACGGTACAGTTGATAATCTTGTCTATCAAAGTGAGGTTGATGATTTCGCAATTGGCACAGTAAAGTTTGTTAAAAGCGGATATGGAACTTTTAATGTTTCTTACAACAATAAAAAAGCTTTCAACAGAATAGAAATATTGTGTCATAAAGGCGCTGTTTCTATTGAGAATCTTATCGGTAGAAAAATGCTGGCTCCAAAACTTTCAATTTTGCTAGAGGATGAAAGCCGCAAAAGTTTTCGAAAGCGCGGCAATAAAATTTTATATGTAATTAAGTTAGTTCAAAAATCTTTTCTGCTTGATGAAACTCCACACGCAACCGGGGAAGATGGTTTAATTAATATGCAATTGATGGAAGAATTGGAACAGAAATGCTTACAAAGAAAAAGTTAGTTGAAATTTGTCATAAAGTTTATGCAAAAGGATTTGTTGCCGCTTATGATGGTAATGTTTCAACACGCACTAAAGATAACACTATTTTAATTACTCGCTCCGGTATTTGTAAAGGTGATGTTACCGAAAAAGATATTGTGGAAATTGATTTATTCGGAAAGATAATTTCGGGCAAAAATAAAATATCAACCGAGCATAAAATTCATCTTTACGCTTATCAAAAAAGAAAAGAAGTTAATGCAGTAGTTCATTGCCATCCTGTTTATACCACAACATTTGCTTTAATCGGTAATGGATTGGATAAGCATTTTCTGCCCGAAGTATTATTGACAATTGGCAAAGTCCCGCTTTGCAAATATGCAACTCCTTCAACCGAAGAAGTTGCAGAAAGTCTTGAACCATTTATAAATTATTCTTGGGCAATGCTGCTTCAAAATCATGGAGCGGTTACACTTGGTAAAACATTGGATGATGCGTATTTCAAAATGGAAAAACTTGAACATTCAGCTAAGATTATTTATTTAGCTAAGTTAATTGGTAATCCAAAACAGTTATCAAAAAAAAATATTGCTAAAATATTAAAAATATCAGAAAGCACTTATGGCATTATTCCTAATCTGAATAATATTTAATTCACGTTGTATTTAATTGAATCCTTTAATTAAACATTTACATTACTAATACTTAAAATATGGATAAAAAATTAAGAGTACTTTTACTGCTTGGCGGAATCTCACCCGAAAGAGAAGTTTCTAAAGCAACAGGCAAATCTGTTTATCAAGCATTGTTAAATCTCGATTACGAGGTTAAATTGATTGACCCTGCTTATGGCAAAGATCAACCTGCAGAAATTGAAAAGTATTTTGTTGAGGAAGACTTTGTTAAAATATCGAAAGAAAATTATTTGGAAGCATTATCTCTTATTTCACCATTGGATATTGATATTGCTTTTCTTGCATTGCATGGCAAGTATGGCGAAGATGGAACAATTCAATCGTTATTAGAATTAAAAGGCATCAAATATACTGGCTCCAAAATTCTATCCAGCGCTTTAGCTATGGATAAGATTATGTCCAAAATATTGTTTGAAGAATATAATGTGCCGACGCCAAAATGGTTTCATCTTCAAGAAAATGAAAAGTCTTTAGAAGAAATCAATAATGAGATTGAAAATAAATTTGGTTTTCCTGCAGTTGTAAAACCAAATGATCAGGGTTCGACAGTTGGACTAACAATTTGTAAAAGTTCAGATCAGTTAAATGATGCAATAAAAAATGCTTTTGCATATTCCGATAGGATTTTAGTTGAAGAATATATTCCAGGCAGGGAGGTTACTATTGCAGTTGTTAATGATATAGCTTTTCCGGTTCTTGAAATAAAACCTAAGCATGGGATTTACGATTACGAGTGCAAGTACACATCAGGAATGAGCGAGTATATTGTACCCGCCGAACTACTTGAAAGTGTTGCCGAAGAGATGAAGCAAATTGCAATTTTGTCTCTTCAATCTTTGCGATGCGAAGTGTATGCAAGGGTGGATTTTCGTTTAACAACAGATAATAAATATTATGTACTCGAAGTTAATACACTGCCGGGGATGACTTCACTTAGCCTTGTTCCCAAAATGGCAAAGGCGATTGGAATTTCTTTTGAAGAACTAATACAAAAAATTATTAATATAAGTTTGCAATGAAACTATTTGATAAAAAAAAAATAAGATTATATCTTATTGCCGGTTTGATTATTACAGGCGCGCTTTATTTGATGTTTAATAATAACGGCATCTTTAAATATGTTCGTACAAAAGGTGATCTTGAAAAATTAAATTCAAGAATCATTCAACTCGAATCAGAGAACAGGAAATTGGAAGCAGAGATTGACTCGCTTAGAAAAGCCGTGCCTGCAAAGATTGAAAAAGTAGCACGCGAAAAATATAATATGATTCGAGCCGATGAAAAGAAAGTTGAATTTAAAATTGATGAATAGATAAGCAGATAAATAGTTTTCTCCATCCCGTTGATATTTAATCTTAATGTGTTGGAGTGTTAATGATTAGATATTTGAAAAAGTTTTAAAGTTTTGATGCATAATAAAATTAAAATTCCAGCCACACCGCTTGCAGAACGAATCCGACCGCAAAATATTTCCGGTTTTTTTGGACAGCAGCATCTGCTTGGCGAGGGAAAACCTGTCCGGCTCATGATAGAAAATGATACTCCGCAATCATTTATAATGTGGGGACCACCGGGAACAGGAAAAACTTCAATTGCAAGAATTATTGCTAATCAAACGCAATCCGAATTTTTTCAAATCAATGCAGTATCAAGCGGAGTAAAAGACATTCGCTCGATTATAGAAATAGCAAAACAAAATCATGATCAGGAAAAAACCACTGTACTTTTTATTGACGAAATTCATCGTTTTAATAAGGCGCAGCAGGATGCATTACTAAATTCAATTGAAAGCGGCGTGCTGATCTTGATTGGTGCAACAACAGAAAACCCATCTTTTGAAGTTATTCCTGCGTTGCGTTCTCGTGCAAGAGTTTTTGTATTAAATGAACTTACAAAACAAGATTTGATTGATATTTTAACATCTGCTATTGAAAAAGATGGCTTCTTAAAATCTTTTAAAATTAATTCTATTGATGAGAATTATTTGATTTACCTTTCCGGAGGCGATGCCAGAATAATGCTTACAATACTTGAAGCAGCTGTTATTCAGGAATCTGGGAAAGATGAGATAATTTTAACAAAAGAGATTTTTGAGAATATCGTTCAAAGAAAAAATATTTTATATGATAAGGCTGGCGAAGAGCACTACAATGTAATCTCAGCATTCATTAAAAGTATTCGCGGAAGTGATCCCGATGCTGGTTTATACTGGATGGCAAGAATGCTCGAAGGTGGGGAAGATCCGCTTTTTATAGCACGCAGATTAATTATTCTTGCTTCAGAAGATATTGGGAATGCATCTCCGAATGCACTCGTTTTAGCGCAGGCTGCGTTCAGCGCTGTTGAGAAAATTGGAATGCCCGAAGCAAGGATTATTTTGGCACAATGTGTTACATATTTAGCCTCATCGCCTAAAAGTAACGCTTCATATCTTGCAATAGAAAGTGCATTGGATGAAGTAAGAAAAAATCCGTTAAACGCTGTTCCTGCACATTTACGTAATGCTCCTACAAAATTGATGAAGGAAATCGGTTATGGAAAAGATTACAAATATGCTCATGATTTTGAAAATCATTTTGTAGAAGAAAACTATTTGCCGGCTGATCTGCAACAAAAGCAGTTTTATTTACCAACAGAAAATGGACAGGAGAAGAAACTAAAAGATTTGCTTAAATTTTTGTGGAAAACAAAAAAGAAGTATAAATAAAACATTTACATTAGCATAAACATTTTAGCAGGTAATTGTTTTACAATTCCTTTGAACTCCAATGACAAAAGATTTACGAGACAATCTGACGTTGATAGATTAGTTTTTTCTGCTATGCTATCAATATGTAATGGTTCATTAAGTAAGCAATTAAAAATCTTTTCTTCAAAGATGGATAAATCTTTTTGTTGTTTTGGAATGTTTTTTCCTGCAACTGGTTTTAATAATAATTCCAATTCAGTTAAAATATCATCGGCTGTTTTTACTAACTTAGCTTCACCTCGTTGTATAAGTAAATTTGTACCTTCAGATTGTTTAGTTCCAAGATTTCCGGGAACAGCAAACACCTCTCTATTTTGATCAAGAGCCAATCTTGCAGTTTGCATTGCACCGCCTGTTATAGCTGTTTCAATAACAAGAGTGCCTAACGTTATTCCGGAAATAATTCTATTTCGTCTCGGAAAATTTTCTGCATTTGGTTTAGTTCCTATGCCAAATTCAGAAATAATGACGCCTTTTGTTTTTATCTCATTAAAAAGTTTTTTATTCTCGGCGGGATAAATAACATCTAAACCTGAACCCACAATTGCAATTGTTCTGCCGTTATTTTTTAAAGCGCTTGAATGAGCAACAGAATCAATACCTCTCGCCAAGCCGCTAACAATTGTAATATTTTGATCTGTCAATTCCGAAACAATCTTTTCAGTCTGAATTTTACCATAATTTGTTGGCAGTCTTGTTCCAACAACTGAAATGGAGTATTGATCATTTTCAACAAATCTTCCAATTACATAAAGTAATAATGGAGGGTCATAAATTTTTTTTAGTAAAGATGGAAATTCTTCATCCCAAACAGTAATAATTCTGCCCCCGATCTTCTCCAATACTTTTAATTCTTTTTCCAGCAGTTTTTGTACTGTGTCTTTATCGAAATTTATTTTTCGAATTCTTGATGCGAGTTCACGACTTATTCCGTCAGTTTGAATAAGTTCTGATGAAGGTGCGCTTAATATATTTTTCAGATTTTTAAAGCGAGCTAATAAGTTTCTTATTTTGGCTGGTCCAATTCTTTCAACAGAAAGAAGTAGAAAAAGGTCGGTTAATTGTTCAAAGCTAAGTTTGCTCAAATCTAATTTTGTGTTGAAATTATTAAATAAATACAGAATTAACAGTTAAAAAACAGTAATTTCTAATCAATTACCAATTGAAAATCAAAACAAATATTTAACAGAAAAAATTATTGCGCTACGTTATCAGTTTTTTCAGATTTATTTTTTTTGCTATAAAGAATTGATGCAGGAAATAATATAACAAATCCAATAAAAAGCAATATTGGTGAAACAATGAGTGAAGACGAACTATTCCATTCACCAAGGCTCATAAAATAAAAGCCAAGTATAACTGTAGCGAAACCGCCAGCAAGCAATAAATAATTAGTTTTCTCCCAGTAAATACTAAAAGGAGAAGGTAATGATTTGACATTTTTCTTTTTTGATTTAATAGCCATAACTACTCCGGTTTAAAATAAAACCCGGTGACGGGGAATCACCGGGCCTGACTCATTCACATCAAAGGGCAGGGGAGAACCCTTTGAAAGAGTCGGTTCAAAAATAATTTTATAATTTTCATTTGTCAAGCAAATTTTAATTTTTATCACTTACTTATTTGATAAACGATTTTTCTAATAGTATCAAACTGCAAATACGGATACTCATTTCGTATTACATCAATAGCATCGCCAGCACTAAGTTTACCAGAGCGCAGTTGTTTGAATTTTTTCCTGATCTGGTAATCTCTAACAGCCTTTTCATCAATTAAGCCGTGAGAATCAAGAAGATCAAATATATCATCACTAATAAGTTCAGATAACGGGTTTTCGATTTTTGCTTTTATTTCTCTCATTACATTTCTCCTGTTTGGTTATTAGAAAGCAACTACCTAAAGTTATCGTATCAATTAGTATATATATCTCCTGTTAAATTAAGTTGTAAAACAAAAAAACCGACCAGAGAAGTTCCCTAAATCGGTACACTTTGCTACTCTGATTAATTTTCAAACAATATTTAATTATTTTTTGACGAACGAAAATTAAAAATGTAGCAAATCTTAAATAAATACTTTCCTTTGTTTATTACTGGCGCAAATATTAAGACAAAAAAGAATAATGTCAAGCAAATTTTAAAAATCATTGTCAGGGAAAATGAATAAAATGTTTTGAAATATTTTGTGAGAACTTAAACTTGATGCTTTTTATTCATAAAACAAATGCTGCTTGACTTGCTAAACTGATATACTTATTTTTGATATGCCACTGTCACTGTTTACAGGGACGGTGGCAATTTTTTTTAAATTACTAACAAGCGAGATATTAAAATGTCCGATACAAATTTTGTTTATCTTACACGAGAAAGATTAATAGAAATTGAAAAAGAATTGCAGGAGATGAAATCTATTGGCAGAAAAGAAATTGCTGCTAAAATAGCAGAAGCTCGTGCTCATGGTGATCTATCTGAAAATGCTGAATACGATGCTGCAAAGGACGAACAGGGTTTGTTTGAATTAAAAATAAGCAAGATGGAAAATGTTTTGTCTCGTGTTCGTATTATTGATACTTCTAAAATGGCAACAGACGAAGCACATATCTTATCAAGAGTCAAAATCAAAAATTTAAAAACAAAAAAAATATTCGATTATATTTTAGTTTCACCCGAAGAAGCCGATTTTCAGGCAGGTAAAATTTCTATAACTTCACCTGTTGGGCAGGGTTTACTTGGATCAAAAGTTGGCAATAAAATTCAGGTTAAAGCTCCAGCAGGATTAATGGAATTTGAAATATTGGAAATTAGGTAACGGATTCCATTACTTTTAATTTAGTACACCTAAACTCAAATTGTTCACACATTTATAAAGATTGATGCAAACAACAGAGCAAAAAGTTTTACAGTTCATTAAAGAAAATCACCTGATATCCTCCGGTGATAAGATTCTTATTGCTTTGAGCGGTGGACCTGATTCAATTTTTTTACTTTACTTTTTAAATAAGTTTAGAAGAAAGTATAAAATAAATTTGTGCGCAATTCATGTAAACCATTTATTACGCGGAAAAGAATCAGAAAAAGATGAATCCTTTAGTGAAGAGTTTTGCAAAAGTTATAATATCCCAATTTTTGTTCATAGAAAAGATGTAGGTCTGTTTGCGCAAAAAAATCGTTGTTCTCTTGAAGTAGCCGGCAGAAAAATCCGATATGAGTGTTTTGAAGAAACAGCCGATTTGAATAAATGCAGTAAGATAGCAACTGCACATAATGCGGATGATAATGCCGAAACGGTTTTACTTAATCTTATAAAAGGAGCAGGTCCAAACGGTATTTCCGGTATTCCAATTAAACGGGATCAAATTATTAGACCTGTTTTGATTGCCTCAAAAAAGGAAATATTGGATTATCTCTCTGAAAATAAAATTACATTTCGTATTGATGAATCTAATTTGTCGAATGATTTTGAAAGAAATTTTCTTAGAAACGAAATAATTCCTCTTATTGTTAAAAACCTTAACCCTTCTTTTTCTAAAACGGTTCTTCAAACAGCGCTTAATTTTCAAAGATTAAATCCACTGATCGAAAAGATAATTTCAAATCTTAAAAGTGAACTTAAAATTGAAAAAAATAAATCAGTTTCTATACCAATTCCACTTATCAGCAAGCAAGAAGATTTTATCACTTGGCAGCTTGTAAAAGATGTTGTTGAAGAAAATTTTTCAATTAAATTGGAATCCAATCATATTAAAAAAATTACTTCGTTAAAAAACAGGCAAGCCGGCAAAAGTGAGGAATTAGTTGCAAACTTGATCTGCTTTAAAGAACGGCAGGAAATAAAAATATTTAAAGCTCCCCCTGTTAAAAGGAAGGAAGAAAAATTTATTAAGATTGGAGAAACTATAAAAATTGGCACCCAAAACTTGTTGATTGAACGTGTAACTAAACAAGCAATAAAAGTTGATTCATCAAATGATATTGAGTTTATTTCAGGCGATAGTATAAAACATGAATTTAAAATTCGTAACTGGAACGATGGCGATAAATTCTATCCGATCGGAATGAGAGGAACTAAAAAAGTTTCGGATTATCTAAACGAAATAAAAATAAATTCATCCGAAAAAAAAGAACAGCTTGTACTCGAAAATGATAATAAAATCGTTTGGATTATAAATCGCAGACTTGATGACAGATTTAAAATAACAGCCAATACAAAGAAAGTTCTAAGATTATGCCTGACTTGAATCCAACAAATTCAGACAAACTCATACTTGGTAATGATGTTTTTGTGCCTTTTCTCACTGAAGATGTAATACAAAAGAGAATTAAGGAATTAGCACTACAAATATCACAGGATTATAAAGAAAAAATTCCAATTTTTATCGGAGTTTTAAATGGCTCTTTTATTTTTATGTCCGATCTTATTAAGGAAATAACAATTAATTGCGAGATTGATTTTTTCAAATTGTCAAGTTATGGTGATTCTAAAATCTCATCAGGCAATGTGCGGCTTTTAAAAGAACTTAATTGCGAAGTGAACGGAAGAGATATAATTATTGTAGAAGATATCGTAGATTCAGGATTATCTATAAAGTATATTGAAGAAATATTTGAGAAACATTCACCAAATAGTATGAGGGTTTGCTCGCTTCTGATGAAGCCGGAGAGTCTCAAATATAAAGTCCAAATTGATTATATTGGATTTAGTATTCAGCCTAAATTTGTTATTGGATATGGATTGGATTATGCACAAAAGTATAGAAATCTTAAATCCATTTATGTATTAAGTGAATAAATTTTAATTAGAAAAGGAAAAAGTAAAAAATTATATGAGCGAAAACGAGAAAAAATCGGGTTTTAAGAATAAAAAAGGAAACGAACCAAATAAACCTGGTGATGATTTTGATTGGTCGAAAATAATTAGAATGGTTTTTGGCTGGGGTGCGGTTATAGTTGCTGCAGTTATTGTAATGCAGGTTTTCAGAGGTACACAAGAAACTTATATCGAAATTCCATACGGCGAGTATGAAAAATTGATTAACGAGCCGGGCAAAATCGTTTCTGCAACAATTACAAAATCGGATTTGAATGACTATGCTTTTATGGCAAAATTAAACTCCGAAACCGAAGTAAAAATTGAAGGCAAAATTAAAAAAGTTAAAGCTGTCTCGGTTTATTTACCCGAGCCGATTATAAAAGATCAGGAAGCAATCTGGAAAGCAAAAAATATTTCCTATTCTTTTGATAAGGAATCAAATGAATGGTTTAATTTGCTGCTTGGTTTGGCGCCATGGGTACTTATTATTGGCGTCTGGATTTTTATAATGCGAAGAATGCAAGGGCAGGGCGGCGGTTCTCGAGGTATATTTTCATTCGGGAAAAGCAAAGCAAAATTAATTTCGGCTTCAGGCAAAAAAATAACATTTAAAGATGTTGCAGGTGCAGATGAAGCTAAAATTGAACTTCAGGAAATTATTGAATTTTTAAAAGAGCCAACAAAGTTTCAAAAACTTGGAGGTAAAATTCCACGTGGTGTTTTACTTTTAGGACCTCCGGGAACTGGCAAAACTTTATTAGCACGCGCTGTTGCCGGCGAAGCAGGAGTTCCATTCTTTTCAATAAGCGGAGCTGATTTTGTTGAGATGTTTGTAGGTGTCGGTGCAAGCCGTGTTCGTGATCTTTTTGAACAGGGTAAAAAAAGTGCTCCTTGTATAATTTTTATTGATGAGATAGATGCTGTGGGAAGACATCGCGGCGCAGGTTTGGGCGGCGGGCATGATGAACGCGAACAAACTTTAAATCAGTTACTTGTTGAGATGGATGGATTTGAACAGAACAGCGGTGTAATAATAATTGCTGCAACAAACAGACCAGATGTTCTTGACCCTGCTCTTTTAAGACCGGGTAGATTTGACAGACAGGTCGTTGTTGATCGTCCTGATGTTAAAGGTAGAGAAGGAATACTTAAAGTACATACGAGAAACATTCCATTGGGTGAAGATGTTAATCTTGAAATCCTTGCAAAAGGAACTCCCGGTTTATCTGGTGCTGACCTTGCAAATCTTGTAAACGAAGCGGCTTTGCTGGGTGCAAGAAAGAATAAGAAAAAAGTTGATATGATTGATTTTGAAGAAGCAAAAGACAAAGTTATGATGGGCATGGAAAGAAAAAGTTTGATCATATCCGATAAAGAAAAAAGAACAACTGCTTATCACGAAATTGGGCATGTACTTGTTGCAAGAAAAATTCCTGAAGCAGATCCAATTCATAAAGTTACAATTATTCCGAGGGGCAGGGCTTTGGGTGTAACAACATCTCTGCCTATTGATGAAAAGCATACTTACTCAAAAGCATTTATCGAAGCTAATATTGCAGTATTTTATGGTGGTCGTGCTGCCGAAATGCTGATATTTAATGAATTCAATACTGGAGCAAGTAATGATATTCAAAGAGCAACCGATATGGCGAGAAAAATGGTTTGCGATTGGGGAATGAGTGATGTTTTGGGTCCCGTTAATTTTGGAAAAAAGGAAGAAGAAATATTTCTTGGCAGGGAAATTTCTCAGCACAGGGATTATAGCGAGCAAACTGCAATAACAATTGATGAAGAAGTTAAAAAAATTATCTATAAAGGAATGCAAAGAGCAGAAACAATATTAAGAGATAATATTGATGTTCTTCATAAACTTTCCGAAGCATTACTTGAAAGAGAAATTCTTGATGCAGATGAAATTGATCGAATAATTCGCGGCGAGGAACTTCCTCCTTTTACAAAGGAAGAAAGAAAAGATACAGATCAAAATATACCCGATCATGTAAAAAAATTGTTAGATCAGCGACAACAGGATACCGTTTCTAAAAATGACTAATATTGATCATGGTACAATTCAATACAGAGATGAATTAGTTAGAAAACTGATTCATCTCTTTTCTTTATCAATTCCAATAATATATTATTTTATTCCATCCGTCGTCTCAATTTTATTACTTACAGGATTGACAGCTTTTGCATTAATAATTGATTTCAGCAGATTTTTTTCAAATTATTTTGCGGATTTGTTTTATAAGTACTTCGGTTTTCTTTTAAGAAAACATGAACTTGACAGCAAAAAGAAAAGTTTAACCGGCGCAAGTTATGTTTTAATATCTGCTTTAATTTGTGCTATAATATTTCCCAAAGTAATATTTGTTACAGCCTTTTCAATTCTGATAATTAGTGATACAACAGCAGCATTAATCGGCAGAAAATTCGGCAAAAGAAAATTTTTGAAGAAAAGTTTTGAAGGTACGTTTTCGTTTTTCATCAGCGCTTGTATTGTTGTTTTAGTTGCGCCAAAGGCTGCTAATATGCAGATAGAGTACATTATCGGCTTTATTGCTGCATTTGTAGGTGCAATTGTGGAAAATATTTCTTCCGGAATTGCCGATGATAATTTATCAATCCCAATATCTGTTGGCGTTACACTTTGGATTTTATATTTGCTGCTTCTTCCAAATTTAGACTTATTACTTTCAAATGTTCCGAAGTAGCTTCCTTTTTTATCATTCTAATCATTGCCAGCTAAACTTGATAACTGCGGCGGTAAAACTGCATCGGGAAAATCAGAAAGTATTTTTTTTGTAAAGAATTTTGCTGCATCTATTTTATTATACCTCAACTCATACAAAGCTCTGTTTATAATCATACTACTGACAAATCTTTCTATTTCAACTGCATATTTATCTTTTATTACGGGGAATCTTAATTTGTAATTATGTAAAGGAGCTTCAATATATTCATCACCTTTAGCTATCTTGAATAAAAAATTATAAGGAACAAGTGAAAATCCCTTTGGTAACTGAAACTCACCGCGCTTCATTTCAACATTCACTATTTCTGGCGCAATAAAATAATCATGTTCATCAATATTTGTACTTATCAAACCGGTCATTATTCTGCGAAACAAACTTTCAAGTAAATTAGAATTGTATTGCTCTTTTCGTTCAAATGGTTTAAGTGCTTCAACGAATTGATTTACTTCAGGTTGTACTCCATCCAGCAACCCAGGATAATTTTTATCAAGTTGATTGTAATACCACGATCTTCTTAAAAGTTCTTTATCAACTATAATTACATCACTTCTGTAATTTTCTACCTTCTGAAAATAATATGATGCTGAGATAAAATAGTCCCACTGATAGCTGAAAATTATTGAGTTTTTAGGAACGCTGTTTAATAATTCCTTTGTATAATCCTGATAAATAAAATTATCAGACTGATCTACATTATTGCGATTATCAAAAAACTGCACAGCTGCAAAAATAAAAATCAAAAAAACAGGAATAGCCGGATTTATTTTCCGAGTTTTAGCGAAAAGTAAAAATCTGTAAATACCGAAAACGCTAAAGAATGCAAGTGATATGTATGCAAGGAGGAAATACGAATCTATATCAACAATATCATAATTGATTGAGTAAAAAACCGTTGATATAAAAACTACTATGTTAAATATGAAAAACTTTTTAGCATACAAAAACGATGTGAATAAACCTGCAATTACAAAAGCAATTGAAATTGAAAATTCGGACGGCAAATTGGATGCAAAATATTTGAATTGCTTTGCAGATGCTTCTGCGGATGAAAATATCCAGAGTTGATATTGATTTGCAAAAAAATGCCTTTCCAATCTCTCCCAATCAACAGGATTGCCCCAATTTAGTGCAGGCATTTGTGCAGCACGAATCGGTAGATAAGAATAAATTATAATCAAAACGGGAAAGAAAATTAAAAACATAAAACCGATTTGTTTAAAACTTTTATTATTTAATCCGTTTTTAACAAAATATAAATATGCAACAGCTGGAATAATAAGAATTGTAGTCATGTGATTAGAAAATCCAAGCGCCAAAACAAATGCAAACATTGCCCAGCTAAATGTTAAAGATTTATTTTCCGCAGGTCTTACAAATGCTTTAATCAAGAACAAAATTATTAACGACATTAAAAATAAATGCAGGCTGTACACTTCAATTGAAGTGCTTTGAAACCAGAATGTTTTACTGAATGCAAGAAATATACCTCCAGTAATTACTGTTATAATTTTATCAGTTTCATTCAATTCTAAAACAGCAGGTTCGGATGTCGTTTTAATTATTTTCTTTCTTGATTTTACTTTAAATGTTCTTATAAACTGAAATGCAGTCAGGTTATCTAAAACTATTTTTGCACTGTAAGAAAATATTGAAACCGATAGCGAACAATAAATTGCAGCAAGAAGATTTAAAGAGAATATTTTAGAAAAGGGAAGAGGGATTTGTGTGAAAATATATCCCAGCATTGTAAACAAAGGATATCCGGTTGGATGGGCGATGCCCAAGGTTACTGAAACTGCAGCAAGTTCTCCGGTATCAATTTGTAGTACGCTTGGTGCTATTGTAAATAAATAAGCAATAAATGCTGTAACGCCCGGTATTATGTAAAAATATTTTTGTAAGTATTTCATCTCTATTTATTATTTTTCAACTAAAAATTTTTTGAAAATCACTTTTAACTTGTTTTACAGATACATCCAATTTGTTGAGAAATGTTTTGCAGTTCTCAAATCCCAGTGCTTTAGAAAGCATTGTAAGCTTTTTATCTTCTGTGGGAATTTTTGAAATCTTTGTGTTAAATACATTTTGATTTACTAACTCAATTTGTTTGAGAAAAAGAAAATTTGATTCAAGCGTTTCAAAAATAATTTCTTTAAGCGAATTATTTTTAAGAACCGCGAATGAATCAAGAACCCCGCAGCCTTCTCTTTTATTTATTAGCTCAGGATTGCACAAAAGTAAAAATGAATTTATAAAATCAATATCAAGTAAACCGCCTTTGCTTTTTTTGATGTTGAAAGTATCATCACTGATAGGTAATAGTTTTTTGCGCATTTCAACTATTTCGGATTTTATTAAACGGCTGTCTTTTTGCTTAACTGTATTTATGTAATGCCCGGAAAACTCGTTAAACAAATTATTGTTCCCATAAACAAATCTGCATTTTGTAAATGCCTGTAATTCCCAAATGCGTGCGCGCGATTGAAAATATTTTTTGTAATCCATAATATCCCAGACCAATAAACTGTTTTTACCTTCAGGTCGCAGTCTGCAATCAATTTCAATACCGGGCAAACTTTCTCTAAAAATTTTCAGCAGCTTTTGAAAATCTTTTTGAATATCGGAATAATTTTGAATACGGCTCGTCACAAAAATCAAATCACAATCCGAAGCAAAAGTTAATTCTTCTGCGCCGTAACTTCCCATTGCCGCAATAAAAAAATTATCACGCCACTTTTTATCACTAACAAAATTATTTGATAAATGAACAAACTTATGATTTAAGAAGTTAGCATAAAGCCTTGAAAAATCCTTTGAAAGCATCAAGCCGCTTATTAGTTGAATTGCCGACCTGAATGTAAAAGATTTAATATTAAGTTCGGTTGTATTGTTTAAGTTTAGCGGGATTAAACTTTGCCTTGATAAAAATTCATCGCGAACAAGTTTATCCTCTCCGAAAAGCTCAACAGCTTTTTGAGATAGCTCGCAGATATTCAATAATAAAGCAAAGAACTTATCGTTTAAAAATTCATCATACCAAATTTGAGGAAAATTAGCGGTCTTTATAAACCGGGCAAAATTCTCCAGAACTCCATCAGTATCAACAGAATTGGTTAAAAACAAAATTAGTTTATTTTCAATCTTTTCAAATGAAGCTGTTGCACGCGCATCAAATTGCTTTTTATCGAATAGACTTTTTCCAGTTCTAAGAAATTCTAAATTTTTAACAGCGCGTTTCTTATCCGAAAAAAATATCTTTTCAAAATCATTAACTGTATTTGAAATTATTGCATCGCCAACTATGGAATTATAAACTTTCTGAACAGACTTTTTGTATCCAGTAAGTTTTAAACTAAAAGACTTCAAATCTTTTTGTCCAAAAAAATCTGCAATCTTTTCGGCAAACACACCTTCCGCAGGAATATCGTGAGTTTGCCGGTCGTTCATTAATTGCAAATAATGTTCTACCTTTCGATAGAAAATATATGATTCGGTAAAAATATTATATTCATCGGCAGTTAAAATATTTTTGTGTTTTAATTTCTCAACAGATTCCAAAGTATTACCGGAACGGATTGACGAATCTTTACCGCCATTTAATAATTGAAGCGCCTGAATAGAAAATTCAATATTGCGAATGCCACCGGGTGCGAGTTTAATATTTTCATCGCTTTTTATTCTTTTTTCGATACTTGCTTTGAGTTTGCGGATTTGCTCAAAAGGCGAAACTGAAAAAGTTGAAGGATAAACGAATGTCGAAAGATAGTTTGAAAAATTATTATAAAGGGTTTTACTTCCGCACAAAAAATTTGCTTTAATAAGCATTTGCCTTTCCCAATCTTCTCCGCGCATTTCGTAGTAACGAATATACTCAGCAAAACTTCCGCACATCGGAGCATTTCGTCCATCGGGTCGCAGACGGAAATCAATACGATACAAAAAACCCTTAGCTGTGCTTTTACTCGCTGTTTCAATAAAAAGTAAAATTGTTTCCGTAAGTATCTGCTGAAAAAAAATCTTTTTATTTATGAAAGTGTTTTTATCATAAAAAGCAATCAGGTCAATATCGGAGCTGTAGTTTAATTCGTTGCCTCCAAGTTTACCAAGTGAAATGATAACATATTTATTTGTTGTTTTAGTAATGTTATGTTTTCTTAAAATTTCATTAAAACATAGAACAAATAATTCTGTTGTTATTACTATTGCGAGAGAGGATAAATAGCGGGTAATATTGTCCAGTTCCTCTTTCAGGTAAATATCTTTTAATCCGATTCTTAATATTTCTTTTCGCTTAAAATTCTTAATTGTATTTAGTTTCGATTCAAAAGATTTGTAAGATGAAGTAAGATTGTTTAAAATCTTCTTAAAATAATTCTCATCAATTTTATATTCTAAAACTGATGGTGTAGTAATCCAGTAAAAATATTCGGGATTTCTTACTAAAATATCGGATAGATAATTACTGTTTGTTGCAATAGCAATCAGGATTTCTAAATAATGTTGATACTTCAAACATTCGCTGATAAAGAATGTTATGTCATATTGATTTTGAATTATTCTAAGTAGATTCGATTCCGATGATGTTGTAAAATAATGCAGTGCAATTTCACTATCTACAGTCTTTAAAAAATTATCTGTTACGCCGGAAGGTATTCTGCCCGCAGTTTTATCAATAATCTTCTGTATAAAATCTTCAGATAATTTTTTTTGTTTGTACATCCGGAATTTTGTTTTTTTGTTTTGTGAATCTAATATTAAACAACAAATAATTAAAAGATTAAAGATCAGCAATAAATTAAATATTACTACAATATGGAGTTAAAAATGAAAATATTAAGCCTGCTAATACCACTGATTTCATTCGTTGCTTTTGCACAGAAAGTAGAAGTGAGAAATGATCTAAAAAAGCATTTTGATGAATACAAGCACAAGGGATGTTTTGTCCTGTACGATTTAAAGAACGATTCCTTTATTAAATATAATCCTGAAAGATGTGCTGAAAGATTCATTCCCGCATCAACATTTAAGATTTTTAATTCGCTTGCCGGATTAGAGTCAGGCGCAGTTGAAAATGAATTTGTTGTTTTTAAGTGGGATAGCGTAAAAAGATTTTATGATAAATGGAATCAGGATCTGGATATGGTTAATGCTTTTAAGTATTCCGGAGTTTGGTTTTATCAGGAACTTGCTAGAAGAATCGGGCTGGAAAAAATGCAGCTTTACATCACGGAAAATAAATACGGAAACGAAGATATTTCGGGCGGAATTGATATGTTCTGGTTAGATGGCGGAATTAAAATATCTGCAGAAGAGCAGATCGGGTTTCTTAAAAAACTTTTTCTTAATCAATTAAAATTTTCCCAACGTTCAATGGATATTGTTAAAAGAATAATGATATATGAAGAGAATGAAAACTACACGATGCGAGCTAAAACCGGCTGGGCTATCAGGGTTGCTGATCAGATTGGATGGTTTGTCGGCTATGTAGAAAAAGGGAACAATGTTTATTTCTTCGCTACAAATCTTGAAAGCAAAGAACCTGAAGAGGGATTCAAATCCAGAATTGAAATAACACGAAAGATTTTAACTGATCTTGAAATATTGAAATAAGCATTTACTTAACAAGATGTCTTTTTTTCTTTGTGTCTTCGAGCCTTTGTGGCATAAAGAGAATAATGCCATTAAGTTAATTTCTTCAAAGCATTTTAATTTATTCTTAATTTTTTCGATAAGTATAAAACGCTGATGTTTCTTTTCGTTTTATTACACGGAGTACCACAGAGAGAACGCTATAATCATTAGAGAACCACAGAGGTAAACTAATATTTGTAAATAATTTGTGCTTTGCTCTTTGAACTAAAACAAACTTTGTGTCTTCGAGCTTTTGTAGCAAAAAAAGAAAAATACTCCTCTAGAATGAAAACTATTTTTTGTTAAACTATTCTATCTCAATCAAAAGTTCGTTTTTCTTTACAAGAATATTTTCTTTTGGAGCGATTTTTATAATTCCATCTATTGGAGCATTAACAATGTTTTGCATTTTCATTGCTTCAAGTATTAGTAGTTTATCTCCGCGTTTTACTTTATCGCCTGTTTTAACAAATACTTTTGGAATTGATCCCGGAATAAATGCAAGTATCTTTTTATTATCAACTGGATGATAAGTTTTACGATTGTTGTATTTTTTTGTTAATCCGGTTTCATAAACCGAATCATCAATTACAATTGATTTTATATTGTTGTCATTATTCATATTAAAAAGGCGGTATGCCATGTTTTCGGTTAACTCTTAGCTCCAATTTATTAGCTGAAATTTTTATTGCATGGATTAAAAATTCTCTTGTTTCGGATGGATTGATTATAGAATCAACATGCCCATTTGCAGCAGCAATGTAAGGGTTTGCAAATTTTTCTGTGTATTCAAGAACTTTTAATTTTCGCATTTCATCAGGATTTGCGGCTGCAGCAATTTCTGCTTTAAATATAATATTAGCTGCACCTTCAGGACCCATAACTGCAATTTCCGCCGAGGGCCAGGCAAAAACAAAATCTGCACCTAAATGTCTTGAACACATTGCAATATATCCGCCGCCATAAGCTTTACGCAGAATAACAGTAATTTTTGGAACAGTAGCTTCGCTGTATGCATAAAGGATTTTTGCGCCGTGTCTTATTACGCCTGCATGTTCCTGATCAATGCCCGGCAAATAACCCGGCAAATCAACAAGTGTAATTAAAGGAATATTAAACGCATCGCAATATCTGATAAATCGTGCTGCTTTATCTGAAGAATCAACATCTAAAACGCCTGCAAGTACAAGCGGTTGATTTCCAACAATTCCAACAGTTTCGCCATTTAATCTTGCAAACCCAATTACAATATTTGCCGCCCAATCCTTTTGAATTTCAAAGAAATCAGAATCATCACAAATTGATTTTATTATATCACGAATATCATAAGGTTTTTTGGGATCAAGAGGAATAATGGTTTCCACATTATATTTTGATTTTGGCGGTTTAGGATTTATTGAGTCGGCTTTTTTTCTATTATTCCACGGAATAAAGGAAACAAGATTTTTTATTTGTTCAAAACATTCGAGTTCGCTTTCGGCAAAGAAATGTGCGTTGCCTGTAATTTCCGTATGAACTTTTGCTCCGCCAAGATCTTCCATTGATATTTCTTCGCCAAGAACTGTTTTTATAACTTCAGGACCGGTGATAAACATTTTGGAAATTTTATCAACAACAAAAACAAAATCAGTTAAAGCAGGTGAATAAACTGCACCACCGGCACACGGACCAAGTATTACAGATATTTGCGGTATCACACCACTTGCTAAAGTATTACGGTAAAATATTTCGCCGTATCCTGCTAAAGAATTTACACCTTCTTGAATACGTGCGCCGCCGGAATCATTTATTCCAATCAGAGGTATGCCCATTTTAATGGAATGATCCATAATTTTTGTAATCTTTCGAGCATGCATCAAACCAAGTGAGCCGCCTGCAACTGTAAAATCCTGGGCAAAAATACAAACCGGATGCCCTAATATGTTTCCCGTTCCGGTAATAACGCCATCGGCAGGAAGTTTCTTTTTATCCATATCAAAGTCGGCACATTTATGCTCAACAAATAAGTCAAATTCGTGAAAAGTGTTATGATCTAATAATGTAGTTATTCTTTCTCGTGCAGTTAGCTTGCCCATAGCAGCCTGTTTTTGAATTGCTTTAGAGCCGCCGCCGTCTTGAGCTTTTTCGATACGTTTGAATAAATCTAATAGTTTTTGTTTTAATGACATCTTTTATTCCAATATTGAATTGAGAGAATTTTATTGAGTTTTGTATCAGTAACGATATGAAAATTTCATTTTCACGGTTGTAAAAATAATCACTTAAAAGCATACAAACTATTTTGAATGAGCGATAATTTTAAGATTAGACTGTATTGAAGCGAATGTGATGAGAAGTTTAAGATATGAATAAGCCATCACTAATTAAAATATGGATTGATATCAGTATAAAAAAAATGAGGCTGTCTCAAAAGTACGTTTAAGTCAACCTGAACTTGTTTCAGGTTCTAATTTTATTTTAAAATCAAAGAATTAGATTCCGAAATAAATTCGGAATGACACTTATGAGACAACCTCATTTAAAATTTTGGCAATTACTTATTAGGTTTTGTTCCTTTTTGCTTTGCTTTTAAGTAATCAATTTGAGATTGGCTTGCTTTTTTATAAGCCGGATCAGCTAAAGCAACATTAAAAGATTCAATTGCTTTTCCGTCTTCTCCTTTATTAAGATGAACCAATCCTTTATAATAAGCGAGCGCACCATCGGTAACGGTTTTTTGTATCGCTTTGGAACTATCAAGATAACTTAATGCGTCTGCATATTTCTTTTTTTCAACTAATGCTTTTACCAATCCTAAATATGCGGCATCCGTTGGCGAGTTTGAAATTGATTTTTTCATCCAATCAATAGATTGATCATACTTTTTATCTTTATAAGAATTATTTCCTGCGGCAAGGTAAGTTTTTGAAATAGATTCGCTGGCATTAGCTTTTATTTTATCGTTCTTTGTAACAGCTAATGCTTTCTGATAACTTTTTACTGCGCCTTCATAATCTTTATTTGCTGTTTGAAAACTTGCCAATGCTATATAACCTGTATCAAACGAGTCATCTAATGCAACAGCAGATTTCATTGCATCTTCAGCTTCTTTAATCTTATTTAATTTTGAAAGAGCCAGTCCTTTTTGATAATAGTACTTTGGGTCTTTATAAATAGCAATCGCCAGATCATAATTTTTAATTGCGTCTTCAAATTTGCCGTCTTTGTTTAATTCATTTCCCTTATTATAAAAATCAATTGATTCTGCATTTGTTGCAAATGTAACAGATTCTTCGGCTTTGGATTTAACGGCAGTATCTTTTGTAACTTCGGCGGCTTTCTTGAAATCATTTATTGCCTGTTTGTATTCTTTTGTAGCAAGACGTGCATTTCCCAGAGCCATCCATCCGGCATCGTAATTCGGGTTTAGCTTTACGCTTTCACTAAATGAAATAACAGCATCGGAAGATTTACCGAGTTTAAGATTTGCCTGTCCCTGCATATAAAATGTTTTATAATGCTTTGCAACCACTAAACCAGAATCAAGCGATTTTAATGCGCTCTCATATTGTTCAGCCTTCATAAACTGAATTGCGTTGTTATAATGAGCAGCGGCTTTCGGGTCCATTGTTTCATTGGAATCTTGAGCATTTATATTAAAAGCGATAAAACAAGAAAAAATTACTATCGAGAAAACAAGTTTTTTCATAACACCTCTTTGTTTAGTTGGAATAAATTAAAAATCCTTAACGACGGCAAAAATATAAACCTTATCATGTTTAATTGTCAATATTTAAATCTATGCGAAAGAATATTTATTAGCCTTTACTAGTTTGAATTACTTTTTGTTTTTTATAACGGTTTAGCGGTTTAGCGATGAGGTGGGATTTGAGAATACAAAATTGTCTGCCAGCGCGAAACTTGCAAAGATGCACGAAACTTTGTTTAACCATAGAACTGCAACCAATTTTTTGCAATTAATATTTTAGGATTGTGTTGCCTATCTGACTTGAGTTACAATCATTTTTATATCATCTGTTTTTGACATTATTTCTCATCTAAGTAAAAGAAGCTTCTTGGTCTGAACAAATTCTGCCCCTGCTTGCAAGCGGCAGAAATAAACACCGCTTGACAAACCTTCAGCATTCCATTGGCGTGTATAAGTACCAGCAGGCAATTTTTCAGAAACGAGAATCGCAACTTCTCTGCCCAACAGATCAAATATCACCAACGATATGTTCGCTTCTTTAGGCAACGAAAAATTAATTACAGTACTTGGGTTAAAAGGATTTGGATAGTTTTGTTCTAACGAATATTCTTTAGGCATAGGTGGAATTTCATTGACCGATGACGGCTGCTGGATGTATTTGATTGTTGTGAAAACCGACCATCCATTGCCACCACTCCTTGCCGCTATATACACTTTGCCGGACTCATCCACTGCAAGAATTTTTGCTACTTCCCAATCCCCGGAAAATTCTGTTGACCACTGCCCATGATGCTCCTTGGTAACATTATACCGGGCTATCCACATTTCATTTCCACTTGCATTGTATTTGATAGTTGCATAGTCAAAATCATACCTTCCTGTGCCACTGCTCCGTCCCGTAACATACACATTACTAGATCCGTCCAATACAAGGGCAACTGCAAAATCAGTGGAGAATGAACCTAAGTTTGAACTGTATCGTGCAACCCAAATTTCATTTCCACTTGCATCATATTTGATCGTTGCATAATCAACCCATGCTGCTCCAAAGCTTTTCCCGGTAATATATACATTGCCTGATTCGCCAACTGCAAGTGCTGTTGCATAATCGCTTTCATTCCCACGCGGACCATTGTATCGTGCCACCCACAGTTGATTACCGCTTGCATCATATTTGATAGTTGCATAGTCAAAGTCTGTCCCTGAGCCTTTACTCTCTCCTGTAACGTACACATTGCCGAGTCCGTCAATAGCAAGGTCATTTGGGCTATCATTAAAATTTTCACCATTGTACCGCGCAACCCAAAGTTGATTACCGCTTGCATCGTATTTGATAGTTGCATAATCGGATTCTATCTCTGAGCCAAAACTATAACCCGTAACATATACGTTACCTGAGGCGTCCACAACAAGGTCTTTTGGAACATCATTGAAATTCGCGCAATTGTACCTTGCAACCCAAAGTTGATTACCGCTTGCATCGTATTTGATAGTTGCATAGTCATAGTTTGTTCCTGAGCCACTACTGTAGCCTGTAACGTACACATTACCTGAGCCATCAATAGCAAGTGATGTTGCCTTGTCATAGGAATTAGTAGATGATAAGCCATTGTATCTTGCAACCCAGAGCTGATTTCCGTTTGGATCGTATTTGATAGTGGTATAATCCCAGTCTATTGCTGTGACTGTAATCCCTCCAGTAACATATACGTTACCTGTGGCATTAATTGCAAGAGCTGTTGCTACATCATAATCATTAGCAGGTCCATTGTATTTTGCGACCCATAGTTTGTTACCGCCATCATCATATTTGATAGTTGCATAGTCAGTAACTTCCCCAGGTCCATAACTGTAACCCGCGACATACACACTCCCAGTGCCGTCAATTGCAAGCGCTTCAGGATAATCATTAGAGGTGCCTAATCCATTGTACCTTGCTGCCCAAATCTGATTTCCGTTTGTATCATACTTAGTAGTTGCATAGTCATAGTTTGTTACTGGGGTATAACTACCGCCTGTAACATAAACATTACCTGCGTCGTCCAAAGCTAAATCAATTTTCCATGAAATATCGCTGTAACGGCTCCAAGGTCCAACCCATAATTGATTACCGTTTGTATCATATTTTATTATGACATAAGCGTTGTCTAAAAATCCTGTTACATACGCATTGCCAGAACCATCCACAGCTAAGGCATGATAAAACATGCCACCGCTATGTCGTGCAACCCATAGTTGATTACCGCTTGCGTCGTATTTGATTGTCGCAATATCATAAGAACCTTCATTGTAACAATAACCCGTAACATATACATTGCCTGAAACGTCTACATCGAGAGCTGTTGGTTCATCAATACCTGGAACATTGTAACTTGCAACCCATAGTTGATTACCGTTTACATCATATTTGATAGTCACATAGTCAAATGATGACACGGAATTATATGACGAGCCCGTCACATAAACATTGCTATAACCATCAACCACTAATTCAGCTTTTAATGCAGAGCTACCGCTATGCTGTGCCACCCATTGTTGATTACCATTTGTATCGTATTTAATAGTCACTAATCCTTCCCCTCCACCCGATACATATACATTGCCAGAGTCATCTAAATCAATGGCCCCTGAGACGTGATTCCCTTGATCACCGTAACGTGCAACCCAAAGTTGATTACCGCTTGCATCGTATTTGATAGTTGCATAGTTCCAATTACGCATCAAGTCTTCACTCCTTCCTGTAACATATACATTGCCGCTGTCGTCAATAACAAGGTCTGTTGGAACATCATCGGTAGCATTTTCAGTTCCATTGTAATGTGCATCCCATAGATGATTACCGTTTGCATCATATTTGATAGTTACATAGTCATCAGAAGTTCCTAAGCCTTTACTTACCCCTGTTATAAATACGTTGCCTGAGCCGTCCACGGCAATGTCTATTGGAATGTCATCACCCTCTCCGGAACCGTCATATCTCTGCGTCCAAATAGTATCTCCTGCGGATGAATATTTAATAGTAAGATAATCGGTACCAAAAGGTAATTTGGTTGAAGTGCCTGTTACGTAAATATACCCTGCATTATCAACGGCTATTTTAGTTGCATAATCATAGCTATGTTTCAATCCGGAGCCATAGTGTTGCACCCAAGCTGTTTGAGGTGTTTCTATAAAAGTCTTCTCATTCAAAATTGGTAATCTTTCAGTGGGATTATATATTCCAAAGTAATTAGATTTGGAGGCGTCTCCCTCAACATTATGTTCAACGATAGTATTACCAGCAAAGTTTTCTTTCCAAAAAGTTTGAGGTTCCAAAAGCTTCGCCTGTAAACCGGAAGATAGATAAGCCCGCCCTAACAAGATTGAACCGCCATCTGGTTTTGTATGTTGTTCATCAATCAGCTTATGCTTCATGTGTGGTTTAAGGTTGTATTGATCAAACAAAGGCTTGTCGGACGTTTGAGCCAATAAAGTACTTACCCAAGAGCAAAGCACAAATACAATGGTGATTTTAATTTTCATTTCTTTCTCCTCAAATGAAATTATGGTTTCAATGCAACAAACTTATTTTTTCACTGTGATAAAATTCCACAGTTACATAAACTCTGTAAGTTTTTTGAGCGGGCTGTTCATTATATCGTTTTTCTATTTATAACTTTTTACAATGCCATCAAACGGTCAATTGCTTAATGAGTGCAGAAATTAAACAAACATAATTTTCTACCGCAATAAAATTGATAATTACAGTTAACTTTTCTAACCTATCATAATTCACATTGAATAATTAACAAGATATGTAATGCCATTTCTACATTCAATCCGTTACTCTTCTATCACTTCAGCAAGAAATTTTGAAATTCTTTCTTTGTTAGAACTTAAATTAGAAAATTGTTTATCACAAACATCACTAAATCGAGCAAGAACTTTTCTATTAATTGACTCTTGGTCCTCAAAAATAGAGACAGAACGAAAATTATTATTCCACTTCTCGTGTTGGTATAAGCTAATTGTTGCGGAATTGCATTTGTCATCACCATTTATTGCAAAAATATAAAGAGGTTTTGCCATGCCATTCAGTTTGCAATCTATACTATAAAGTTCTTTTGGGTCATTTTTTTTGTCGTGATAGTTAAACTCAATTCTGTTAATCGGCGTATTCTCGGTAATAAAAGTTTTAAAATCTTCCCAGAAAGTTGAACGAACATTCTCACGACTTAAATAAGTTATATCGGTAATTTTAATGAGCGCTTGAATGTAATTATAAAAAACATTACCACTATTTTCCTGATTTAATTCTGCAGTCAAAATGCCTTTGCGCTCTGTAATTCCGAAATTTGATATTGCATTACTAACTATTTTAGCTCTTTTATCTTTTTCCAACGATTTTACATCCATTATATAACTTAAATGCATATAAGTATGTCCCTCGTCTGAAAGCAACCAATTATTCCCAACTTTTTTTAAAATAATTGCAAAATGATCACCATCGTCAAACTGAAAAGGTGTAAATACACGGAATCTATCAATACCTTCAGCTTCAAGCCGAACTTCCTTACAAACTTTCTCTTTGAAATTTTTCTCTATGTTGTCTTGTATATTCATTTAATTTTAAGTAAATAAATTTCTTTGTCTGTCGTTTGAAATAATATTGCAATCTGCAACCAAACACTCTATTGCGCCATATAAATCAGCATATCTTTCAGTAACTTCGGCATAGTATTCTTCTCGCGGTCCTTCTTTTTGGTATCTTGCTGTTGCAGTATGAATATGAAAGTCATAAAAACAGGGTTCTTTCTCAATCTTGTTTCTGTGCTCGTGACTTTTTCCATTATATCTTTTCAGTAAAAACACATCAGTTTTCTTAGGAGGAATAAAACCCAAAATTGCAGAAAAATCCAAAGGGTTTTCAATGCTTTGCCGAATAATGATTTTGAATGCACTATAATCTAATCTATCAATAACTAAGTCAAACTCCTTGTGTCCTTTTTTCTCTTTGAATTTTCTTGTAAAATCTGCGATAGGATGGTCAATACGCTTTTCTTCCCTGATTAATGTTTCAATTTCAATATCTGTAATGAAAAATTCCATATTGCAATTATACAATTTTTTTATTAATTACCAACATATTGAGAACCCATATTTAATTTTACTTTTTATAGTCGTTTTTATTTGTAATAATGTTGAGGAGAGATGAGCAAACTTTGTTAACACCAGCCATAAAACTGCACATTCACAGATAAATTCACTTTGCTTTTTGCAATCAATAGCTGTGTTTATTTCTTGCACAAACATAAAAAAACATTTTCATAAATCTTTAGATGGAATTTTTTTCAAACTTTGAATTGTTATATGTTTATAAATCTCAGTTGTTTTGGGGTTTTTATCTCTGATGTTTATCTATTAAAAAGTGAAAAAAGTTTTACTAAATGTTACCTAGTAATCTTTCTTAATGTGCATTCCCTTTCGTAAGGCTAAAAGGAAAAAATACATATAACATCACCATAAGCGATTGTCATGAGGCTGTCTCAAAAGTAAGTTTAAGTCAACCTGAACTTGTTTCAGGTTCTAATTTTATTCTAAAATCAAAGAATTAGATTCCGAAATAAATTCGGAATGACACTTTTGAGACAGCCTCATCTCGAATTTCAATAAATAGAGATTCCGAAACAAGTTCGGAATGACAATAAAGTTGCTTTTGTCTTAGGTGAATAATAAAATATATCTTTATAAAATCTTTATATCATCGGTACTTCTTTTAACAGCATCTTTATAACTACCGTTATAAGTTTGAATCAAAACAAAAAGGTAAAAAGATGCTTGAGATTATATCATTGATTATTGCAGCATTTGTTCTGGTCTATTTGATTTATGCCTTAATTAAACCGGAAAAATTTTAAGGTGTACAAATGAATTACTTATTTGATGTCATTCAATTTGTATTGTTCTTAGTTGTATTAACATCCGGATCAGTGTTTCTCGGTGGAATATTTTATAAAGCATTAAGCGGGCAAAAAAATCCATTAAGTCCGATTCTGTTTAAAACCGAAAAATTTATTTATAGGATTTTAAAGATTAATGAAAAATATGAAATGGATTGGAAAGAGTATTTAACCGGCATATTGATTTTCAGTTTTATAAGCTTTTTATTTGTTCTTGCAATTCAGTTATTACAACAATATTTACCGCTTAATCCGCAAAATATTTCAAATGTGGAATTTTTTCTTGCGTTTAATACAGCAGTTAGTTTTATGACCAATACAAACTGGCAAGCATATTCCGGCGAATCCACACTTAGCTACTTTGTACAAATGATTGGATTAACAGTGCAAAACTTTGTAAGCCCCGCAATTGGTTTATCAGTTCTTTTGGCGCTGATTAGAGGTATTATTATCAGACAGGGTAAAACTATTGGCAATCTCTGGGTGGATTTAACTCGCTCAGTACTTTATGTGTTATTGCCGCTATCAATAATATTGGCAATTCTACTCATTAGCCAGGGAGTTGTACAAACATTTGATTCATATATAACAGTACAAACTTTAGAAGGCAGCAAACAAATCATTCCGTTAGGTCCGGCAGCCTCTCAAATTGCAATCAAACAACTTGGAACAAACGGCGGCGGTTTCTTTGGAGTTAACAGCGCTTTTCCTTATGAAAATCCAAACCCAATCTCAAATTTTTTACAGGTGATTTCAATCCTGCTTATTCCGGGAGCGCTTGTTTTTACTTATGGAAAAATGCTTGGCAATAAAAAACATGCGTGGCTTATTTTCGGATTAATGATGTTCGTTTTCTGTTCCGGAGCCATAATTTCTTACTGGTCGGAAGTTTCCAATAGTTCATTATTCCGAACAGGTGAATTAATGGAAGGAAAGGAAACGAGGTTCGGAGTATTTAACAGCGTGCTTTGGTCGGTAGCCACAACAGTAGCTTCAAACGGCTCTGTAAATGCAATGCACAGCAGTATGTCTCCAATATCGGGAATGGTGGAAATGTTAAACATGCAGTTTGGCGAAATAATTTTTGGCGGAGTTGGTTCCGGTTTGTATGGAATGATCTTATTCATTCTTCTTACAGTTTTCATTTCCGGTTTGATGGTTGGCAGAACTCCTGAATACTTTGGAAAAAAAATAGAATCTTATGAAATAAAATGGGCAATAATCGGAATACTGATTCCCAGTGTTGTTATATTATTTTTTACGGCAATTGGCGTAACATCAAAAGCCGGATTGGCAAGTATATTAAATAAAGGTCCTCACGGATTATCCGAAATACTTTATGCTTTTACTTCAGGTGCCAACAATAACGGCAGCGCATTTGCGGGATTAAACGCAAACACGAAATTCTATAATATTTTAATAGGTGTTGCAATGTTATTAGGAAGATTTGGAGTTATAATTCCGGTTCTAGCAATTGCAGGCAATCTTGTTAAAAAAAATATAACACCTGAAACTTCAGGCACACTTTCTACAAACAATTTTCTATTCGGGTTTTTACTACTTGCGGTAATAATAATTGTCGGTGCGCTAACGTTTTTTCCGGCGTTATCAATCGGACCGATTATAGAGCATTTATTAATTAAATCAGGCGTTACGTTTTGAGTAAAGTGCAGAAAATAGAAATTGGTGAAAAATTATGAATACAAAAACAAACAAACCGCTTTTTGAAAAACAAATCGTTATAAATGCTGTTAAGGATTCTTTTAAAAAACTTAATCCTGCATATCTAATAAAAAATCCGGTAATGTTTATTGTAGGCATTGGTTCGGTCTTAACATCAATAATTTGCGTAACGGATATTATAAATCATAAACCGGTTTCATTTGATTTACAGATTGCAATATGGTTATGGTTTACATTATTGTTTGCCAACTTTGCCGAAGCAATTGCCGAAGGAAGAGGAAAAGCGCAAAGTGAAAATCTTCGTAAATCGAGAACCACAACAAGAGCAAGAAAATTAAATGGAACTATTGAAACAAATGTAACTGCTCTGGATTTACATAAAGGCGATATTGTGGTTTGCGAAGCAAATGATTTAATTCCAGCTGATGGTGAAGTTATTGATGGAGTTGCAAGTGTTGATGAAGCTGCAATTACAGGCGAATCTGCTCCGGTAATACGCGAAAGCGGTGGTGATAGAAGCGCGGTTACAGGCGGAACAAAAGTTTTAAGCGATAAAATTATCATAAGAATTACTTCGAATCCAGGAGAAACATTTATTGATAAAATGATCTCACTTGTTGAAGGAGCTAAACGAAAAAAGACACCAAATGAAATTGCTTTATCAATTTTACTTTCGGGTTTAACCATTGTGTTTCTGGTTGTTGTTGTAACCTTAAAATCTTTTTTCAATTATTACGAAATAACACTCGGGCAAAATGCAGAATCAGTTTCTATACCTGTACTTATTGCATTATTAGTTTGCTTAATCCCAACTACAATTGGAGGATTGTTGAGTGCTATCGGCATAAGCGGAATGGATAGACTTCTTAAACACAATGTAATCGCAATGAGCGGCAGAGCTGTTGAAGCTGCGGGCGATATTGATGTACTTCTTTTAGATAAGACCGGAACAATTACGCTCGGCAATAGAATTGCTACTGAGTTTCTTCCTGCGCCTGATATCAGCGAAGAATATTTAGCCGATGCAGCACAATTAGCTTCCTTATCCGACGAAACACCAGAAGGAAGATCAATAGTAATTCTTGCTAAAGAAAAGTTTAAGATAAGAGAAAGACAAATTCATGAACTGAATGCAAAGTTTATTCCTTTCAGTGCAAAAACTCAAATGAGCGGAGTGAATATAACAGCCTCGGATACGCAGCCTGAAAGGATTATCCGTAAAGGTTCTTTAGAAGCAATCCAAAAATATCTTTCTGAGCAAACTAACATAAATATTACTTTGCAATCGGATTACCTTTTTACACAAATGATTGGCGTTGATATCGCTTTATCCGGCGGTACTCCGCTTGTTGTTGTTGAGAATAATAAACTGCTCGGAGTAATTCAATTAAAAGATGTTGTTAAAGGCGGTATAAAAGAAAGATTTGAGCAGCTAAGAAAAATGGGAATAAAAAGCATTATGATTACAGGCGATAACCAACTTACAGCCGCTGCCATTGCTGCCGAAGCTGGTGTTGATGGTTTTATTGCTCAAGCAAAACCGGAAGATAAACTTTTTAGAATCCGTGAGGAACAAGCAAAAGGTAAAATGGTTGGAATGATTGGCGATGGAACCAATGATGCGCCGGCGCTTGCGCAAGCTGATGTTGGAATTGCAATGAACAGCGGAACTCAAGCCGCGCGCGAAGCTGGCAATATGATAGACTTGGACAGCAGCCCAACAAAGCTAATTGAAGTTGTTGAAATTGGAAAACAATTATTAATGACAAGAGGCTCGCTTACAACTTTTAGCATTGCAAATGATATTGCAAAGTATTTTGCCATTATTCCGGCAATTGCACTTTCATTGTTTGCAACAAATTCACAAAATGGACCATTATCAATTTTAAATGTAATGCAGCTTGCATCCCCGCAAAGTGCAATATTAAGCGCAGTGATATTTAATGCTTTAGTGATAATTGCATTGATACCGCTTGCGCTAAAGGGAGTTGCCTATCGCCCGGAAGGTGCGGCTGCACTCCTGAAAAGAAATATTTTGATTTATGGAGTTGGTGGATTGATAATTCCGTTTGTTGGAATAAAGTTGATTGATATTCTTATCACAACTTTGCGGTTAGTTTAATATCAACATTGTTTATGAACTAAAATATTTGGAAATAAAATGAAAAAAATATTTATTCAGTCATTAAAAATATTTTTAGTGATGACTTTGCTAACGGGAATTATTTATCCGTTATTTATTTCGGCTGCAGGGCAATTATTTTTTTCGCATCAAGCAAATGGATCGCTAATAGTTAAAGATGGAATAATAATTGGCTCAAGTTTAATCGGGCAAAAATTTGCTGATAGCGGTTACTTCCATCCGCGCCCTTCTGCAATAAATTATAATCCTATACCTTCCGGCGCAAGTAATCTTGGGCTTTCAAGCGCTTTGCTACAGGAACAAATTAGGGAAAGAAAAAATGAATTTAGAGAAACAAATTTAATATCTGATTCCATTGCAATTCCTTCTGAAATGATATTTGCTTCCGGCAGCGGTGTTGATCCGCATATTTCTAAACAAGCGGCTCAACTTCAGATTTCAAGAATTGTTAAAGCCAGAAACCTAAATGAACTGCAATCAAAAAAAATAATTGTTCTGGTTGATTCGCTTACAGAATCTCGCCAGTTTGGTATATTTGGTTGTGAAGTAATTAATGTTCTCGAATTGAACATAAAATTAGATGAGTTGATAAAATGATTGACAATAACGAATCAAATCGCCCCAATCCGGATGTGCTTCTAAATCACATATCAAAGCAAGAAAAAAAAATACACAAAGGCAGATTAAAAATATTCTTCGGAATGTGTGCCGGAGTTGGTAAAACATATTCGATGCTTAAAACCTCACAAAAATTAAAATCAGATGGAGTTGATGTTTTAATTGGTATTGTAGAAACACACGGCAGATACGATACGGAAGAGTTAATTAGCGGTCTGGAAAAAATTCCATTGCTTAATATTAAATATCGTGAAGGTGATTTTAAGGAATTGGATATAGAAGCTGTATTAAAAAGAAAACCTGCCTTAATTCTAATTGATGAACTTGCGCATACAAATATACCGGGCAGCAGGCACTTAAAACGATATCAGGATGTTCTTGAGATTCTGGAAAATGGTATTGATGTTTTTACAACTTTAAATGTTCAGCATATAGAAAGTCGTTCCGAAACTGTAAAACAAATAACTGGTACTGCAATCAGAGAAACTGTTCCAGATTCAATTCTAGATCAGGCTGATGAAATTGAACTTGTTGATATTACGCCGGAAGAATTACTTCAAAGATTAGTGGAAGGAAAGGTTTACACTCCCGAAAGTTCAAAACAGGCAATTCAAAATTTTTTCCGGAAAGGCAATCTTACCGCTCTGCGCGAAATGGCTTTGCGAATTACCGCCGAAAAAGTTGATAAAGAATTGCGGGATTATAAAAGCGAAAAAAATATTTATAAAGTCTGGAAATCCGGGCAGCGCCTTATGTGCGCAATCAGTCCAAGCCCTTATTCCGCAAATTTAATACGATGGACAAGACGGATGTCATATTCTATTGAAGCTTCGTGGATTGCAGTTTATGTTGAAACCGATCGTAAAATCTCGGAAAATAATAAAGAATCGCTTTTACAAAATTTTAAACTTGTTGAAGAACTTGGCGGCGAGCTTATTACCATACAGGATGTTGATGTTGTTGACGGTTTGCTTCGCGCAGCAAAAGATAACAATATAACTCAAATCTTTCTCGGGAAATCAGAAACATCATATCTCTACAGATTATTAAATGGTAAAAGCTATTTAGATAAATTAATTGAAAAAAGCAGTGATCTGGATTTTTATATTTACGGCAGCGACAGATCTAAAACAAAAAATCTTGGCAGCCTTATAAGCGAGTTTATGAATAAAACACATTCCGGTTTTACAGGGTATGTTTTTATTTCTTTAATTATTTCTGCTATGGTTTCTTTTTTGTATTTATTTCAGAGTAAGATTGGATATGAAGTTGTATCGTTATTATTCCTGCTTGTTATTTCGGTTCTGCCGCTTTTTAATTTTAGGGTTGGCACTGTTTTGTTTGCTGCTTTTTTAAGCGCAATAAGCTGGAATTATTTTTTCATTCCACCGCATTTTACATTTCATATTGATAGACCTGCCGATGTATTAATGTTTTTTACCTACTTTGTTGTTGCTTCGGTATCCGGATATTTATCATCAAAAATCCGAACACAGCAAAATTTTCTTAAAGTAAAAGAGGAAAGAACCTCTTCATTATTTAATTTGTCCAAAGCACTTTCATCAGCCTCAAGCTATGATGATATTGCCGAATTATCTATTAAAAAAATAGAGGAAGCGTTTGATTGTAATTGTGCTTTTTTGTTAACTGATAACTATAAAAAGCTTATTGCTAAACCATTTATTCGCAGCTCGTTTACTGTGGATGATTATGAATGGGTTATTGCAAACTGGAGTTTTACAAGCGGTAAAAAAGCCGGCAGATTTACCGAAACATTATCCGATGCAGACGCAACTTACTATCCGCTAAAAACAAAAAGCGGCTGCCTTGGTGTTATTGGGATTAAATCAAAAAATAATCAGGAGTTTACTTTTGAGCATGAAGATTTTCTTTACAGTTTTATCACTCAAATATCAAGCGCTGTTGAACGAGAATATCTTAACGAGATAGCAAAATATTCATTGGTTGATGCTGAATCGGAAAAACTTTATAAAACACTTTTTAATTCAATTTCACACGAGTTAAAAACACCTCTTACAAGCATAATCGCCGCAGCAAGCTCTCTGGAAGATGAAGATAAATCCAATGAAAATAAATTCCACAATTCACTAATCCACGAAATTAAAATAGCAGTTGGCAGATTAAATCGCCTTGTAGAAAACTTGCTGGATATGGCAAGACTTGAATCTGCTCAAATCAAATTAAAATATACTTGGAATGATATTTCAGATGTTTTAAATAGTATTTCAAAAAGAACAAAAGATGAATTGAAGTTTTATAATCTCGAAATAAATATTGCTAATGATGTTCCAATATTTCAGTATGATTTTGGTTTGATTGAGCAGGCTTTGATGAATATCATTCATAATTCCATAATATACTCGCCTGCGGATTCGATAATTAAAATTGCAGTAAAAGAAGAAGACGCATATTGTAAACTAACAATTTCCGATAGCGGACCCGGATTTCCGCAGGAAGCAATAGACAAAATATTTGAAAAATTTTATCGTGTTCCAGGAACTAAAACCGGCGGTACTGGATTGGGTTTATCTATTGCCAAAGGGCTTATCGAAGCGCACGGTGGAAAAATATCTGCAAGTAACAATAAGGATTTCGGCTGTATGTTTACAATTAAAATTCCAATAAAACTTTAGCAAACTATGGAAAACAAATACAACATTTTAATAATTGATGATGAACCGCAAATAAGAAAAATTTTAAGAATTACTCTGGAATCTAATTCTTACATAGTAATGGAAGCTGAAAACGGGAAAGAGGGAATTATGCTTGCGGCTGCTAACAAACCTCATCTTATCATTTTAGATTTAGGTTTGCCTGATCAGGATGGAATATCCGTACTTAAAAACATCAGGGATTGGAGCTTAATACCAATTATCATTCTTTCGGTTAAAAATTCTGAAGAAGATATTGTTTCTTGTTTAGATTTCGGCGCGGACGATTACCTAACAAAACCGTTTAATACATCAGAACTGCTTGCACGAATTAGAGCAAACCTCAGAAGAGTTTCTCATATAAACGAAGCAAATGTTTTTATTAACGGCGCATTATCAATTGATCTTGTTTCGAGGGTAGTAAAAAAAAATGACGAAGAATTAAAACTTACCGCAACCGAGTACGAACTTTTAGTTTTGTTTGCAAAGAATGTCGGTAAAGTTTTAACGCATCGCTACATACTAAAAGAAGTTTGGGGCTCAGCATACATCGAGCAGCCTCAATATCCAAGAGTGTTTGTTGGTAATCTTCGCAAAAAGATTGAGGACGATGCTGCAAAACCAAAATTGATAATAACAGAATCTGGCGTTGGTTACAGATTAGTTTCCGCAAAGTAATTTACATTCAAATTCAATCAACAGGCTATTAAGCGCTATTGGAAAAATGCAAGTAGATTTTGAGAACTTATCAAGTTCTTATTGTTTTTTCTCACTTAAAACTTCACATGATATTATAGTTAATCCAATAATTCTTAAATTGTATATCAAAAGCAGGATATTTAATTTTCGCTGCCACAATTACTAACGGAGATAAACTTTAGAATGTTAAAATTATTTAAAAAAATTTTTGGTGATAAATACGAAAAAGACTTAAAACCACTTTGGCCCATTGTTGATGAAATAAATGCGCATTACGAGCAAATTCAAAATCTTACAGATGATGAATTACGCGCAAAAACCATTGAGTTCAAAGAGAAAATTCAAAAACATACGGAAGAAATAAGAAAGCAGATTGATAATCTTAAAACTCGCTTACAATCGGATGAAGATTTTGATCGTCAGTCCACTTATGATGAACTTGATGAATTAGAAAAGAAATTAGTTGATGAATATGAGGAAATTCTTGATGAACTTTTACCCGAAGCTTTTGCTGTTGTTAAATCAACCTGTAAAAGATTGGTTGGCAAAAGCTGGATGGTTGCAGGAAATACTCTGAACTGGGATATGGTTCCTTATAATGTTCAGCTTATCGGCGGTATTGTACTTCATCAAGGTAAAATTGCAGAAATGGGAACTGGCGAAGGGAAAACACTTGTTGCATCGCTGCCGCTTTATCTTAACGCTTTAACCGGTCTTGGCGTCCATCTTGTAACTGTTAACGATTATCTTGCAAAACGCGATAGCGAGTGGATGGGTGAGATTTTTAGATTTCACGGTTTAACTGTGGGCGTAATTCTCAATACAATGGATTCAAATCAGCGCCAGCAGCAATATGCCTGTGATATAACTTATGGAACAAACAACGAATTTGGTTTTGATTACCTTCGCGATAATATGTCGGTTGATAAATCGCAGCAGGTTCAGCGCAAACATAATTACGCAATTGTGGATGAAGTTGATTCTGTGCTGATTGATGAGGCGAGAACACCGCTTATTATTTCCGGTCCTGTTGATCGAGATGATCACCAGTTTGATGATATGAAACCCAAAATTGAAAGATTGTTCAGGCTTCAAAAAAATCTCGTTGCAACCCTTGTTCAGCAAGCTGAGGGTATACTAAGTTCAAACGATGGCAATAACGAAAACGAGGCTGGCATTTTATTATTGAGAGCTTCGCGCGGATTACCCAAAAATAATAAACTTGCAAAAGTTCTATCGGAGCCGTCTTATAAAAAATTGCTGCAGCAAACCGAACTGGAATATCTTAGAGAAAAAGCTAAAAACATGTACATTATTGATGACGAACTTTATTTTGTTATTGATGAAAAAAGCAATCAGATTGATCTTACCGAAAAAGGCAGAGTGGAACTTGCTCACGGTACAGGAATGGAAAAAGATTATTTTGTTTTGCCGGATCTTGGTTATGAAATAAGCAAATTTGAAAACGATGAAACAATTGCGCTTGAGCTAAAGCTTAAACGTAAAGACGAGCTTTATAAAAAATATTCAGAAGCAAGCGATAGAATTCACACACTACATCAACTTTTAAAAGCTTATACATTGTTTGAAAAAGATGTTGAATATGTTGTAACAGATGAAGGAAAAATTGCAATTGTTGATGAATTTACTGGACGAGTTTTACCCGGAAGAAGGTACAGCGACGGTTTGCATCAAGCGATTGAAGCAAAAGAAAATGTTAAAGTGGAAAGAGATTCTCAAACTTTAGCAACAATCACTTTGCAAAATTATTTTAGAATGTACAATAAACTTGCAGGTATGACAGGAACCGCCGAAACCGAAGAAGGCGAGTTTTTTGAAATTTATAAATTAGAGGTAGTTGTCATTCCTACTAACAGACCTGTAATTCGTGATGATCAGGATGATGCTGTTTATAGAACCAAACGCGAAAAATATAACGCAATAGTTGAACAGATTGAACTTCTTAAAAAAGAAGGAAGACCGGTACTTGTTGGTACTACTTCTGTCGAAGTATCCGAAACACTAAGCAGGATGTTAAAGCGCAAAGGAATTCAGCATAATGTACTTAATGCAAAGCAGCATCAGCGCGAAGCCGAAGTTGTGCAGCACGCCGGTGAAATTTCTGCTGTAACTATCGCAACAAATATGGCTGGCAGAGGAACCGATATTAAGCTCGGCGCAGGCGTCGTTGATAAAGGCGGTCTTTATATTCTTGGAACAGAGCGCCATGAATCCAGAAGAATTGATAGGCAGTTGCGCGGACGTGCGGGCAGGCAGGGAGATCCCGGAACAACTAAATTTTATTTATCGCTCGAAGATGATTTAATGCGCTTGTTCGGAAGTGATCGGATTTCTTCAGTTATGCAGCGTATAGGAATTCAAGAAGGCGAAGTTATTCAGCATCCGATGATTAGCAAATCGGTTGAACGAGCTCAGAAAAAAGTTGAAGAAAATAACTTCGCGATAAGAAAAAGATTGCTTGAATATGACAACACAATGAACTCGCAGCGTGAAGTTATTTATTCGAGAAGACACAAAGCTTTACAGGGCGATAGACTTAAAAGCGAAATTCTTGTTCAGATGGAAGAAATTGTTAACGAAGTTGTTGACAAACATTTTGATGATGTTAACGTTGGTGCGATAAGAGAGCAAATACTTCAAAGTCTTTTAGTTGATGTAAAATTGGAACCGGAAGAATTTGAAACTCTCGGAGCAGATGGAATTAAAAATCGTATAATTGAATCATCTCTCGATTTCTATAAACGTAAAGAAGAAATGCTCGGCTCGGATTTGATGGCAAGGCTTGAAAGATATGCAATTCTAAGCGTATTAGATCATAAATGGAAAGAGCATCTGCGCGAAATGGATGATCTTAAAGAAGGTATCGGATTAAGAGCTTACGGGCAGAAAGATCCTTTGGTGGAATATAAAGGCGAAGCATTTAAATTATTTGTTGAATTGTTAACGCAAATTAGAAATGAATATGTTTCATTTGCATTTAAGTTTTTTCCGCAGGCTGCCGAAGAAATTCAGCAAAGAAGACGAGCTATGCCGTTGAGAATAAAAGAGAGCAAACAAAGCACGGAAAATATAGGGCTTTCAAATCGTGCGCCTGAAACAAATGCAGAAGGAAAAGTTCAAACAGTTCGTATTGAAGAAAAAGTTGGGCGCAATGATCCTTGCCCTTGCGGCAGCGGAAAAAAATATAAACAATGCCATGGCAAATAAACCGGAGTATTAGGATGAAAAAAATAGAAGCAATAATTCGTCCCTTTAAACTTGATGAAGTTAAAGAAGCATTGATTGAAGAAGGAATCCGTGGCTTAACAATCTCTGAGGTTCGCGGATACGGCAGGCAAAAAGGCCATACAGAAACTTATAGAGGAAGTGAATATCAGATTGAGTTTGTTCCGAAAATAAAAATTGAAATTGTTGTTGATGATAACCTGTTGGATAAAGTTGTTGATGCAATACTTCGTACAGCAAAAACAGGGCAGGTAGGAGACGGCAAGATTTTTATATCCGATGTGAAGGATGTTATTAGAATCAGAACTGAAGAATCCGGCAGCCAGGCGTTGTAGAAAAATTGCCTTTTTCTTTTAGAACAGGTTTAATAGTTTCAACTATGAATTTTACAAACAAAACACTCAAATATTATTTACTCGCTGCTACAATAGTTCTGTTTAGCGGTTGCTCAGTGTGGGAAGATTTTACCACATATTTTAATCTGTACTTTAACACATCATTACTTTTTGAAGAAGCCGAAAACGATATCTTATCACAAAAAAGAGATTTGTTTTCAAATGAACCATTGATTATTTCAAGCACGGCAAAAGCTTCTTTAGTAAAAGTAATTGAAAAAAGTTCTAAACTTTTACAATTCTATTCAAACTCGTCTTATGTTGAACCAACTTTGATGATGCTTGGTAAATCATTTTATTATCAGGCTAATTTCCAAAAATCAAGAAGAAAATTTGAAGAGCTTCTTGCTAGAAATACTGAGGATGATGAAATAATAACTGAAACCAATTTATGGATTGCGAAATGTTCTTTTGAACTTAATGAAAATACTGAAGCCCTTAAAATCCTTGAATCAGTTCGCATAAAAGCGGTTGAAGAAGATTATGAAAATATTATTAAAGAATCTTATGTTCAGGAAATTAAGTATCGAATAAAAAAAGAAGAATATACAATTGCTATCAATCTTGCTACGGAATTTGCAGAAGTTTATGATGATAACGTAATCAGATCTCAGGTTTATTATGAATTGGGCAATCTTTACACATTAATAAAAGACAGCGAAAATGCTATTGCAGCTTATGAAAAAGTTTTTGATTATTCTCCGGATTTTGATCTTGAAATAATTGCAACTATAAAATATGCAAATGCTTTGCGGGATGCAGGTCAAACTGATAAAGCATTAGAAGTCTTTGAAGATATAAGGAGAAAGGATAAATTTTTTGCTTCGTTTAATGAGATAGATTTTGAAATTGGGAAAACACTCGTTCAGTTGGGCGAGTATGATGAAGCTTACGATCAATTTGTTTTTGTTGATTCCACATATAAAAGCACAGCGTTTGCTGGCGCGGCAAAATTTGAAATTGCCGAGCTGTACAGAACCCGCTTTATGAATTACGATAGCGCGGGTATTTATTATACAAAAGCATTGTCTTCAAATCCACCTAAAGATTATGTAGAAAAAACGCGTAACTACAATACTTTGTTTATAAAATATGCTCGCCTTAGAAAAGATATTAATAAATTTGATAGACAACTTTACTACTCGCAAAATATAGATATATTTAAGGAAGATTCTACAAATTACGTAGCCGATTCATTGCAAATACTTGCGGATTATCTTGAGAAAAAGGAAATGGAGAATATCTGGACAGTTGTTGATACAGCCAAGCAAAACAAAATGTACAGAGATTCCACAATGATAAAAGACTCTATCTTTGTAAAAAACAGCATAAATAAAGTTGATAGCCTTATACGAATTGGAGAAATGAATCCAACAGATACAGTTGGTTTAAGAAAAAGTCTTCAAGATTCTGTTAAAGTTCGGAATCTTGCAAGGCTGAAAGATCCTAAAAATCCGTTAAATCAGCTTAGTTCAAAACAGTCGCAAATAAAATTAGATAGCGTAAAGTTTAAGAGAAATCCGCCGTTAAAATTAAAAATATCCATAGATTCTGCTAAAACAATATTGGCAAAAAATAGTTTAGAACTTGGAAATCTTTTTCTTGCGGAATTAAATATTCCTGACTCTGCACTTTTCCATTACAACAATATTTTAGAAAAGTATCCTTCAAAATATTATTATCCCAACACACTGTATGCGCTTGGAACCTATTATCAAACAATTGAAAATAAACCGAAAGCCGATAGTTTATTTAAAACTATTTATGATAATTACAAAGATCGAACAATTGTAAACTCGGCTGCCGATAAACTTGGATTACCTTTGATAGATTTGAATTTTGATCCTGCAAAAGAACAATATGCCAGCGCAGAAGATTTGATGCTTGAAGGGAAATACAGTCAATCGCTATCAAGATTTTACAACATTTTTTTAGAGTATCCGAAATCAACTGTTGCGCCGCAAGCATTATATACATCTGGATGGATTCTTGAAAATGATCTTCGATTGCCGGATTCGGCGGTTGTTGTTTATGATACTTTAATATCAAAATATCCGAGAAGTATATATGTGCTTCAGGTTGCAAAAAAAATATCTACTTACAAACAGGAAAAAGCCAGATTACAAAAGGCTATACAAGATAGTTTGAGCAATATTGCGCGGCTTCAAAAAGATACAACTTTTATAGCTAAAAATGTTGAAGATAAAGATTCACTTGATGTAATTAATCAAGCGTTTGGCGAAACTGAAACTGTTGATAATAGAATTGCTGAAGATACAGATACTGTAATAGCTACTGATGCAATTATTAAAAATAAACCGGACGTGATTCATCAAAAGAGAAAACTAGAACCTCTCTGGGATCCAAGAAAGCATTTCAATTAAATTTAAATATTATTTCTTTCCTTTATGAGATATAAGGAGATTATAGACTTAATTGATGAGGGAGAGAATATTCGATGCGAGTTTAAAAGGAAATTCTCTTCTGCAGAAAAAATTGCGCGCGAAATGATGGCTTTTGCCAACACTAAAGGTGGTTACATTTTGTTTGGTGTTGATGATGACAAAACAATTTACGGTATAGAAAGTGAAAAAGAAACCTGTGATTTGGTCAACGATACCGCAATAAATTTTTGCGAACCTGCCATTGAGTATTCAATAGATTACAAACAAATAAAGAATAAAGAGATAGTTGTTGTAACAATTCCTGAGTCCGATGCCAAACCACACAGGCTTCAGGATTATTCCGGTGTGCTTGATGTAAATACTGCAATTGTTCCCATTCGCGTTAATGATAAAAGCGTTCAGGCAAGTAAGGAAATGATACGGATACTGCGCTCAAAAACATCAAATCAATCGCTAAAGAAATATGTTATCGGGCAAAACGAAAAAATGGTTTTTGAATTTTTAGCAAAGAATGAAAGAATTTCGGTAAAAGAGCTAAGTGGTCTTGTAAATATTTCAGAAAGAAGAGCATCGCGTACTCTTGTTAAAATGGTTAGAGCAGATCTGCTGATGATTCATACAAAAGATAACGGTGAAGAGTTTTTTACTTCAGCAATGTAGTTCTTAATAAACTATATCCTGTTAAAATCTATTAGATTTAATAATTTTCAATTCTTTGAATCAAACACCTTTCTCATTTCAAAAATTGCAATTCCATAAGCTACGGCAACATTTAAGGATTGCTTTATTCCGTATTGCGGAATTTCAATTGAGTAATCACACAAATCTAAAATCTCCTGCGATACTCCTGTAATTTCATTTCCAACAATCAAACAAACCGGAAAATTATCTTTTGTTATATCGTAATATGGTTTACTATTTTCCGTTAATTCGAGCGCGCAAATTTTTATTCCTTGCGCTTTGATTTCTTTAACAGCTTGCAGTGTGTCTTTTACATATTCCCACTTAACGCTTTCAGTTGAGCCGAGCGCGGTTTTTAAAATATCTTTGTTACCTGTTCCATTTTCAGGCAAAGGCGGATGCGGAGTAAATCCGCAAAGAATAAGTTTCTCAATCATAGCTCCGTCTGATGTTCTGAATATTGCACCAACATTGTATGAACTTCTGATTGAATTTAACAAAACATAAACAGGCAGTTTTTTTACTTGGTGAATCGTTTCAATCGTACTTCTATTTTTAGAAATTTCATCGTGGGTGAGTTTTCTCATGAAACATCCGTTTGAGTTAAATGTTCAGTAGAAAATTTTTTAGTGTAAGCTAACTGTCCGCATGCTGCAGCAATATCTTCTCCTTGAGTATATCGAACAATAACAGTTACATTATTGCTTCTCAGTGTATCTACAAACTCTTCAATTCTTTTTTTTGATGTTGGCTGCAAATCGCGCGAAATTCCAGTCGGACTCATATGAGCAATAGTATTAAACGGGATTATATTAAACTTGCTTGGAATTGTTTTGGATAATTTTAATAAAGCACGAATATCTTTATCGCTGTCGTTAATATCTTTTAGCATAACATATTCAAAAGTTATTCTTGTTTTAGTTTTTTGTGCAAAGTATTTAGCTGCTTCCAAATTTTCTGCAAGTGTGTATTTTAGATTAATCGGCATTATTTGATTGCGGGTTTCTTCAAACATTGAGTGGAGCGATAAAGCAAGTTTAACTTTAAGCCCGCTGTCTGCAAGTTCGATAATCTTTGGCGCTATGCCCGCAGTTGAAACAGTGATTTTTTTTAAGCTAATATCTTTTGTTTTTTCTTCACTAAATATTTTTAATGATTTTAATGTGTTTTTAAAGTTCAACAGCGGTTCGCCCATTCCCATATAAACAATATTGGAAATTGGAGCGCCATCCCAACTTAACGAAGATAGGAGAAACTGATCAAAAATTTCTCCTGCTGTAAGATTTCTTTTATAGCCCATCAAACCGGTAGCACAAAATTTGCAATCTAACGGGCAGCCAACCTGCGTGGAAATACAAAGCGTAGTTCGTTTTACTTCAGGAATTATCACAGATTCAACAATATAATTATCGTTTGTGCTGAACAGGAATTTCTTCGTTCCGGTATTCTTTGAGCTTTCGGATGAATGATTTTTAAGCGTTACAAGTTCACAATTTTCAGTAAGAAAATTTCTTAATGATTTGGGAAGATTAACCATTTCTTCAAAACTGCAAACCCTCTTTCCATAAATCCATTCAAACACCTGTTCGCCGCGAAACTTTTTCTCACCTGCTGAAATAAAAAAATCAGCAAGTTCTTCCTTGGTCATTCCTTTTAGAAGTGTTTTTTTCGGTAAACTATTTTCAACATTTTGGGTTATCATATCCCAAATATAAATAGGGGCGGTTAATAAATCTTGTAATCTATGCTTAAATAATTGATGAATTTGATTTAATACACTATTTTTGACATCAATAATGAACCTTAAATCAATTTTTACAAGAGGTGTCAAATGAATTTCAATTTTACAGATGAACAGTTAATGATTAAAGATTCGGCAAAAGATTTTGCCGAAAATGAAATAGCTCCTTCGGCAGTGCAAAGAGATAAAAATGCTGAGTTCCCGTATGATATTGTAAAAAAGATGGGCGAACTTGGTTTTATGGGTATGATGACTTCGCCCGATTACGGAGGCGCGGGCTTAGACACAATTAGTTACGTTCTCGCAATGATTGAAATTTCAAAAGTTGATGCGAGCGCAGGTGTTATAATGTCGGTTAATAATTCGCTCGTTTGTTTTGGTATGGAAAAGTACGGTTCGGATTTCATCAAACAAAAATATTTAACGCCGCTTGCTAAAGGAGAAAAACTCGGCGCCTTTGCTTTATCGGAACCCGAAGCTGGAAGTGATGCAACAAAACAAAAAACTATGGCTGATAAAGACGGGGATTTTTATACTCTAAATGGAATTAAAAATTGGATTACAAACGGCACAACCGCCGATTACATTTTGGTGATGGCAACAACTCAAAAGGAACTTGCACACAAAGGCATTTCTACTTTTGTTGTGGAAAGAGAAATGGATGGATTTGGGCACGGTGTAAAAGAAGACAAACTCGGTATAAGAAGCTCCGATACTTGTTCGCTTACTTTTGAAAACTGCAAAGTGCCTGCTGAAAATCTTGTTTGGCAGGAAGGAAAAGGTTTTAACTTTGCAATGAATACTCTAAACGGCGGCAGAATCGGAATAGCTGCACAGGCAATCGGAATTGCAGAGGCTTCCCTTGATGCATCAATTAAATATGCAAAGCAGCGCAAAGCATTCGGACAAACAATTTCTAATTTTCAAGCAATTCAATTTATGATTGCCGATATGGCTGTAAAAGTTGATGCTGCAAAAATGCTAACTTTAAAAGCTGCTGCTTTAAAAGATGCGGATAAACCTTATTACAAAGAAGCAGCAATGGCAAAACTTTATGCGTCTAAAATAGCGGTGCAAAATGCGCTTGATGCTATTCAAATACATGGCGGCTACGGATATGTTCGCGAATATTTGGTTGAAAGATATTTACGAGATGCAAAAATTACCGAGATTTACGAAGGAACATCTGAAATACAAAAAATGGTAATTGCACGTGCTTTGCTTGATAATAAATAATATTTTGGTAAAGTGGATTTTGAGATTTATTAACTATATTAAATACAATATTTTTTTACAGGTAAAATATCATTTAATGATTTCCTGTTAACTAACCTTTAAATTATTAGGAGTAATTATGAAAAGTAAAGGTATGATGATCGGCTGCGGCATTGGCGCAGTTATTTTACTTGGTTTGATTTTACTTGTAAGCTGGGGAATAAGCGCTTACAACAATATGGTTTCGCTTGAACAAACTGTTACCCAGCAATGGTCGCAGGTTGAAAATCAATATCAAAGAAGAGCTGATCTTATCCCGAATCTTGTTAGCACTGTTAAAGGATATGCGGATTTTGAAAAAGGCGTTTTAACCGACGTTACCGAAGCGCGTGCAAGAGTTGGACAGTTTAATGTTACTAAAGAAGTTCTAACTGATCCGCGAGCCTTTGCTAAGTTCCAATCTTTACAAGGCGAGTTAAGCAGCGCTTTATCCCGACTTTTAGTTACAGTTGAAAATTATCCACAACTTAAAGCCAACGAAAACTTTTTACAACTTCAGGCACAATTGGAAGGAACAGAAAACAGAATTTCCGTTGAACGCAAAAAGTTTAACGAAACGGTTCAATTGTACAATATTTCAATAAAAAGATTTCCTGCATCAATGATGGCTGGCATGTTTGGTTTTGGTGAGAAACAATACTTTAAAGCTATTCAAGGATCTGAAACACCGCCTAAGGTAGAATTTTAATTATGAAATTATTTTTTGCTTGTTTAGTAATCTTTTTTTCTGTTGGATTTAGTCAGCCAAACATTCCAAAGTTAAGTATGTGGGCTACAGATTTGACTAACACAATTAGTCAAACTGATCTTGCAAATCTTAACTCAAGATTAAAAACATATTCGGATTCAACAAGCAATCAAATAATTGTTTTAATGATTTCTTCATTGGATGGCTATCCGATTGAGATGCTTGCGCAAGAATTAGCAGAATCAAACAAAATAGGTACAAAGAAATTTGATAACGGTATTTTATTACTTATTGCAAAAGATGATAAAAAATTAAGGATAGAAGTCGGTTACGGACTTGAAGGAGCAGTACCGGATGCAATATCAAGTTCCATAATTAGGAATGTAATTACTCCGCACTTAAAATCCGGCGATTACTACCTTGCAATTAACGATGGGATTGATGCTTTAATTCAAGCTATTGGCGGTGAATACAAAGCGGAAAATTCTTCAAAAAAAAATAGTACAGGGTTTATAGGAATTTTAATTGGAATAATTGTGCTTTTTTTCTTTTTCAGAAAAATTGGCGGTCCATTTATTCCTGGCGGTATATACAGATCAGGCGGGCGTTCGAGTGGATATTACGGCGGAAGTGGTTGGGGCGGCGGCGGTTTTGGAGGTGGAGGCGGTTTTGGCGGCGGTGGATTTAGCGGCGGCGGCGGTTCTTTTGGCGGCGGCGGCGCAAGCGGAAGCTGGTAATTATTTAAACCTCTTTTTATTTATGTTTAGATGAAAATAATTTTTAATTTTAATCGTTAATTTTTAATTCAAAGGAGATGTAAAATGGCTATTATGATAACTGAAGAATGTATTAACTGCGGCGCCTGCGAACCCGAATGTCCAAATACTGCAATTTACGAAGGCGGAGTTGATTGGGAATTAGCTGGCGTTCATTATGGAAAGGATGATGCTGCTCCTTCCGGTGCAACAGGTTTTTATTCAAATGATTTCTTTTACATTGTGCCGGATAAATGTACCGAGTGCAAAGGTTTCCACGATGAGCCGCAATGTGCGGCTGTTTGCCCAGTTGATTGCTGCGTACCCGATCCAAACCACGTTGAAGATGAAGATGTTTTACTAAAACGTAAAGAATATCTTGATGGAATAGGGAGATAGAAAATAGCTTAACTATTTTTTTAAAATCTAATTTAGCATCCGTTAATTGACGGATGCTTTTACTAACAAAATATTTTCTATTCTAAATATATTACTCAGCAATTTGTTTTTTGAATATTAACTTGTTGTTTCCATAAGCTCTAATGAATCAAATAACTTAAAATTCAAATTCGCTTAAAAAATTTAGATGCTAATTTATGCTGCTGCTCTTAATATTTCTCTCAACATTTTGTAGGCACTCATGTTAATAAAACCCTGAATATTTTGCTTCGTAAGTTCATCGTAATTTTGCGGTGAATGATGAATTATGTAATCTGTGTAAAGTTTGTCCATAATGCCTTTAATAACCAAATCATAAACTTGGCGCTCGTCTTGCGTAATGTTATTTTTAATGGTTGCTCTCAGCTCTGCTATTTGTTTATCATCTACTTTCTGTAAGGTCTTTAAATAATTTTCTACTACTGAAACCCCTTCAGGTGAAACTCTTTCTTTGAAACGAAGATTTATTGCAATTACAACTTCTTCAACGGTTGCCATTGGTCTAACATTGGTTACTTTTCCGCCTGTTTGTCCGCCACCGCTATTCCCGCCTTCATCGTCATCGTCTCCGCCATCGGGTTCTTGAACTCCTTCAGCAATTTTTTCAATGTCGAAAGTTTTGAGTTTTACTTTTGCAATTTCTGCTTCCAAGTCTTCGGCACTCATTGTTGGGTCAAGTTTTTTGAAAAGCAGCGTGGCAAAGATGTCAAAATCAATCAATACTTTATCTTTAAAACGCAGGCGGAACAGTGAACGGATATATCCAAATAAGCTCATATAACGAGACAATAAGGTTCTGAATTCCCTCCGTTTTTCCATATCGCATTTAGCTTCCAAAATACATTTTACTTGTGTTAGCAAAGCTGTAAGTGGGGCAATGTCATTGTCATTATCGCTATTGAATAAACGGATGCAGTTCTCAACATCCTCAAGCGTAAATATTCCACGCTTCAACAATTCATCTCTTATTTTATAAAGATCGTCTGGGTTTGCTTCTTTGTGGCTTTCAACATTGCTTTGATACTTTCTGAATGCCTTGATGATATTATCATAAGAGTTTGTAAAATCAACGGTTAAAGTGTCTTTCTTTTTACCGGGGTAAATTCTGTTAAGCCTGCTGATAGTTTGTACTGCGTTTCGGTCTTGCAGTGCTTTATCCACAAACATTGTATGCAGCATTTTTTCACTAAAACCAACTTGAAATTTATTAGCTACAATTAAAAATCTAATATCATCGCCTTTTTCAAAACAATCTTCAATCTTAAACAGCTTCGGATTGTTTGAGCGGTTCATTTCTGTTTCCGAATAGAATTTACTGTTGTAGTTTGTTTGACCTGAAAATGCCACCAATGTTTTCCATTTAAAGCCCCGTCTTTGAAGTTCTTCATCCAAAAACAGTTTGTATTTAACTGCACTCAACCGGCTCGAAGTTACTATCATAGATTTAGCCTTGCCTTCAATTTTACCTGCCGTTTTGTCTTTGAAAATTGAAACAATGATTTTGCATTTTTCTTTGATTACTTCATCATCTTCAAAAGCTTTTAGTTTCAATGCACGGTAAACCTGCAAAGTTGGGTATTCATTCTGCTTGTGGTCGTCTGGCAGTTTGTAGTTTAGTTCATATAGGGTTTCATAAGTGATGATGTTTTTTGATACGTCCATTATGTAACCTTCGGCAATAGCTTCATCCATGCTGTAAATATCAAACGGACGACCTTCTCTGCCAAAATGTTGAATTGTTTTATCGCTTGGCGTGGCTGTTAATGCAATAAAGCAAAGGTTTGGAAATTCCTTTCTCGAAATTTCTTCAATCAATTCTTCCTGTTCGTCTGTTTCTTCTTCTACTTTTTGTTGGGTAGTTAATCCTGTGGTTTCATCAAATACATCTACCATTTTTTCGTGCAGTTTGCCTTCTTGATTCGTGTGTGCTTCGTCTATGATGAAACAAATCTTTTTTCCCGATTGGTCTGCCAAATCTTTCAAGAATGAAAACTTGTGAAGAATAGTAACAACTACTTGTGAATTAACTGGTATTTCGGGATTGCGATAATTATCAACTCGCTGACCTAATGCCAAACGAACATCATTACTGGTTTTACAATATCCAACAACACCTGTTTGTGCAATTGCTTTTATAAAATCTTTACTTATTTGGTCATCGAGATTTATACGATGCGTAAGTATTATGATATGATCGAATAACTTTTGATTTTTTATATGCAGGTTGCGCAGGTTTTGCACCAACCAAACTATTGTATTACTTTTTCCGCTGCCTGCACTGTGCTGAATTAGGTAGCGAAGGTTCAGTAATTTCTTTTTACTAAAATGTTCTGTAATGTCATCATAAATGCGTTTTACACAACGTTGCTGGTGGTAACGTGGGAAAATCCAGTTTTGTGTATTGCCGTATAAATAGCGTTCGATAAAATTCAAAATGCTGTCGGGCATCAAAATTTCATTGTACAAGTATTGAACGGCATAATCATCGCCCTCTATTTTTTTGTTGAGCAAACCTGTATTGAATTCCCTGAAATCATCTTTTGTGGGCGGCTTGCTAAATGTAGTGGCTATTTTTGCTTTTTCATCATCGGCAGCAATATGAACAAAAGCACGGTGATAAATTGCTCTGTCAACATCTCTGTTGCAATATTGTTTTACTGCATCATTTACGTTTTGCCCTGCAAGTGTATGTTTTAATTCTATTGTAATAATGGCAAAACCATTTAAGCAAATAACAATATCAATACTTTGTCGTTCATCTTCCTGCTGCCTTGCATTTGCTGCGCTTGTAAAATGATACTGACGAATAACGCTGAAAATATTCTTTTTGTATTTGGCTGTCTGTTCTTTATTATCGGCACGTTCGGGTTTAAAATACAATAAATCTAAATGGTGCTGGCTGTTAACTTTCAAACCATCTTTAAGTAATTCAAACAGCGGCTTGCTTTCTAATTTCTCGCTTATTTTTTTGCCAAGTTCTTTTTTCCATTCGTAGCTCAGTTCCGATTTTATAGCCTGAAGTTTATCCCTTTGGGTATCTTCCCAAAACTGTTCGAGCCTACCCCAATGGATGCAATTATGCTTATCAACTTCTATTTTGCTATCAAAGAAAATACGATAAAACCATTTCGTTTCTAACTGATGACAAAAATGGTCTTCAAATATGCGTTCCCAATCTTTACGGTTTTGTTTACTTGCCTGTGTTGTTTTCATTAAGGTTTACCATGCGATTTTTGGCGTATTCAATTGCTTGATGCAGTTTTTGCTGCAATAGTTTTTTGGGCGGCAAAATTGTAAGGTATTCTGCCACTTTAATATTACTTTGATCGAGCTGTAAAAGTTCTACATGTTCTTCATTTTTTCCGGCACAAAGTATTAAACCAATCGGTTTGTTTTCACCTTCCACCAGTTCATATTTTTGAAGATAACGAAGGTATAGTTCCATCTGTCCTTTATATCCAGCTTCAAATTCTCCAAGTTTAAGTTCTATTACTACTAATGATTTCAACCTGCGATGGTAAAAAAGCAAGTCTATTTTATAGTCGCGGTTATCAACTGTTATTCGTTTTTGCCGTGCCATAAAAGCAAAGTCATTCCCCATTTCGGTAATAAATCTTTGAAGTTCGGCAATGATGGCTGTTTCCAAATCTTTTTCTGAATACGTGTCTTTTAAGCCCAAAAAATCTAAAAAATACGGATCCCTAAAAACCAGCTCCGTGCTGATTTGTTGTTCATTTTTCAGCAGGTTTAAATCGTTTTTTATTACAGTTTCGGGCTTTTTGCTGATGGTTGTGCGTTCGTATAACATGGAGTTGATGCGTTCCCTGAATGTTCGTACACTCCATTTTTCCACCTTACACATTTCGATATAGAACTCCCTTTTCAAAACATCATCCATAAACATAACCAGGCGTAAATGCGACCAGCTTAATTGTCTACACAGTGTGTATATAATTTGTTCATCGGGAAAAGCATACGCAAACCGCATACAATGTCGTAAATGCTTTTCTCCCCAGCCTTTACCATACTGTAATTCCAATTGCGCACTCAATGTCAACACAATCTGTTTGCCATATTCTGCCCTGTTGTTTTGCAGAATATCCCTGTTAATGATATTTCCTACGCGCCAATACAAGTCCGTAATAATAGCATTTACTGTTACAGCAACTTGTTGCTTACTTTGCTCTATAAGTTCTTTTATTGAACCGATTAGCTGAGTACTTTCAATTTCTGCGTTCATAACCATTTACTTTTATTTTGCCAGTTACGGCTTCGTATATGTTTATCTTTCTCAACTCTTGTAGTTTTTCAATTTGATTTTCGATATTCTTAATCAAGTTATCAATCAATTTAGTTTTGCCCACAAGTACTTTTGAAATTTCTATTTGTTCTTCGATTGGTGGAATTGCTAATTTTAGGAATGAAATATTTACAAGGTATATTGCTTGTTGAGCACTTGATTGCGATGTTTGGTATAGGTTTTCTTGAATTTTAGGGTTGGTTAGTGCGTAAAACAAAAATTCTGAATTAATTTTATTTGTTGGTTTAATTAATATCACACTACCAAGCAAACAAAATATTCTATCAGTTTTCACAATACTAACTCTGCCAACAGTTGCACCTCTCGAAACAATTAAAGCGTCACCTCTTTCTGGATTGCATCTTTGTCTAAAACTCAAGCCATCTTTTTCTGAAACAAATTTATCTTCTTCAAAAAGTATTTCGTTTTCCCTCACATCTTTCGCTGAAAGAAAAGGCATTCCACTATCAGTAAAATTTGGAGCTATATGTTCGCCATCAGTTATTTTTTCTGACACATTCTTCAACCTCTTCACTTCCCAATGCTTCGGAATTTTTCCCAACCAATCAATGCCGCTGTCTTTCATTTCGGCATTAGGGTTTAAGCCTTTGGTAACGGCATTATTTATTTCAATCTGCCGGAGTTCTTTCAGTTTTTCTGCCTGTGCTTTTTTGTTGGCTATCAGGCGGTCAATCTTTTGAGTTTGGCGGTCTAAGTAGTTGGAAATGGAGAGTTGTTCGTCAGCAGGTGGAAAAATGTATTTTAAAATAGAAACGTCATTTGAACTAACTGCCTCAAATGTTGAACCTGTAACATTTATTTTTAATTCTTCATTGATAATTTGAAATTGATAGTAAGCGAATTTTCTAACTCCTTTTTTAATTCTAACTGCTGTCAAACCTCTACCAATACAACATTTTTCGTTTGCTATATTCAACTCTCCAACAGGAGCACGAACAGAAATTAAAATATCCTCTGCTTCGGATATTTTAGTTGGTTGATTGCACCAAATTCTTGGGATTGGATTAAACTCACCAAAATCAACTTTTCCTTGATAAAAAGGAACTCCAAACTCTTCATCATTATAGGAGTTTGAATCAGGAGATTGTCCCATTATTATTTCCGCATAATCTTTCAATCGCTTTCTATTCCAATGTTTTGGAATTTTTCCTATCCAATCAATGCCGCTTGGTTTATATTTTTCGTACTTGCTCACAATGTAATTCCCAATTCAATCATTAAAGCAAGATTTTCTTTTTCTAATTCAGCCATTTCTTTAACAACTTTGGCTTGTTCACGCAAAGGTTGGTAAACGTAAAAATGCTTAGTAAACGGGATTTCGTAGCCTTTTTCTTCGGCAGTTATCATCCATTTCTTTTCCACTTCTTTTTTCAAAAAAGCTTCTTTATCGTCTTTCCAGGGAATGTACTCTGTATCTTTTACAATTTTGGGCACACTAATGATTGCTTTCAAACCAAGTTTGTTTCCGTCTAAAGTTTTGCGAATTGTAATTGTAGTATCAGTAATTTTGTTTTTAGTTGCAAATTCGCTTGCGGGATTAATAGTAAAGGTAAATGCAGATTCCTCGCTATCGTTCAGTATGACGGTACGGAGAGCTTTTTTATCTTTTAATTCTACCAAACGTTTTTTGTCATTGGCAGTTTTAATTACTAAAAATTCATCAAGTTTATTTATAGAAATAAATACTTCTTTTTCAATTGTAACAGGATTACCGTTTTCATCTGTTTCCTGTAAATCCAAAAAAACTTTGCGGAAAGCAAAATCTTCTATTTCAAATATTTTGCTGTATTGTCCTTCTTTAAAAGCTTTATGTATTTTAATAATTTCATTGATATGTTCATCATCAATGCGTCTGCGTTTATTGCCCAAGCTTCGTTTCATCGGTTTCCAGAAATCAACAGCATTTATCAGTTGAATTTTGCCTTTGCGTTTTGCCGGTTTATTGTTTCGTATAAGCCAGATGTAAGTGGCAATTCCGGTATTGTAAAATAATTCGGTTGGCAGTGCAACAATTGTTTCGAGCCAATCGTTTTCTAAAATAAATTTTCTTATTTCACTTTCGCCGCTTCCGGCATCGCCGCTAAACAAAGGCGAACCGTTATGTACAATTGCAATGGCAGAACCGCCATCTTTTGGCAGTTTCATTTTACTAATCATATGCAATGTAAAAAGCAATTGTCCGTCGCTGCTTCTCGGCTGCCCAACATCAAATCTACCATTACTGGCATTCATTACCTTCTTTTGTATCTTTTTCCAACTTTTGCCATAGGGTGGATTGGAAAGCATAAAGTCGAACTGTTCGCCTGCTGCTCCATCTTCGTAAAGTGTATCACCTTTTGTAATGTATGCCGTTTCGCCTTTCAGCAATAAGTCGGCTTGTGCCACCGCCCATGTTTTATCGTTTACTTCCTGTCCGTACATTACAACTTTAGCATTGGGATTTATTTTTTCTTCAATAAACTCCTTAGCCGCCGAAAGCATACCGCCGCTGCCGCAGGCAGGGTCGTAAATAGTAACAAGCTGTCCATCTTTAATCGCTTTCTCGTCCATATCAAGCATGTGTGTCATCAGGTCAATTACTTCGCGTGGCGTGTAGTGTTCGCCAGCTTCGGCATTGTTGGCTTCCGAAAATTTGCGAACTAATTCCTCAAACACATAACCCATTTTAATGTTGCTAACTTTTTGCGGGCTAAGGTCAATTTGTGCAAAGTCTTTGATAAGCGTAAAAAGTATTTTTTCCTCAGCAAGCTTGTTGATGTGTGAACGAATTCCCGAACGGTCAATAATGATTTTGATATTGTCGGTATAGCCGTTTAGATAATTGATGAAATTATTCTTAATACTGCTTTCGCCTTCATCAGCCAATGATTGCAATGTATTGTGAGTGCTCGTATTGTTAAACTTTATTGATTCTAATACTTTGCTGTTTATTATTTGTATCTGTGTTGCAGCATTCACCTTTTCCAATTGTCTTTCCAATTGTTTTTTCAGTTCATCGGTTTTGGCAATTAAGACACCCTCAATCCTTCGGATAAGCACCATTGGATAAATAATGTCGGGATATTCAGTCCGTTGAAAAATATCTCTCAAAACGTCGTTGGCGGTATTCCAGATCAGTGCAACTTCACTTGATATTTCGGTATCTCTTTTCATAGTACTTTATATACTCATTTAAGGTTATTAAACTACAAATAATGCCGCATTACGTGCGCTTTCGACTGCCACTTTATATAGCAAAATTTAATTATCATTTATACAATTGCATTATAATTACTTTTTTTTTCTTAATAATTGTTACACTGTTTTTGTTTTACGGCGTGCAGCCTGCTTCTTGTTTATAATGTTAATACAAAAATAGGATAATTAAATAAATATTACTGAGTTGCGTACAAAAAAATAATGGTTTTTACTAAAGTAGATGCAACGATTATTTTTTTTCTAAACTTCAAATATTGCTGGCTAAGTATTTTTAGTTAATTGAATAAATGCTTTTTATTTTACATTTAGTAATTAAAAATTACTGTGAGTACTAACTTAATTTTAAGCTATTATGCAAATTGGCAAATACAAACTTGTAACTGTTATATCTAATTATTTTGCTTTAGACGGCGGCGCAATGTTTGGCATTATTCCAAAACCGCTGTGGCAAAAAACTAATCCGCCGGATGAACAAAACAGAATTGCTTTATCAACGCGTAATCTTTTACTTATTAGCGATGATAGAAAAATACTTATTGATACAGGAATGGGTAATAAGTGGGATAAAAAATCAAAATCAATTTATAAAATTGATGAAAATATTTCTTTGCAAACTTCGCTTAACAGTGTAGGTGTTAGTTGCGAAGATATAACAGATGTTATTTTAACTCATCTTCATTTTGATCACACAGGCGGCTCTACAAAGTATGAAAACGGAAAGCTTGTTCCTTCATTTCCAAATGCAAAATATTATGTTCAAAAGAAAAATTATGAGTGGGCGGTAAATCCATCCGAGCGAGACCGAGGCAGTTACATTAAAGAAAATTTTGAACCGCTCACAAAAGAAGGTGTGCTAAATTTTATTGATGGCGAAACTGAATTTGATGATAATATTTCCTTTAAAATTGTAAACGGACATACATTTGCCCAGCAGCTTGTTAAGATTTCGGATTCATCAAACACTATTTTGTATTGCTGCGATTTGATACCGTTCGTTTCGCAAATTCGTATTCCGTATTTAATGGGATATGATTTGCAGCCTTTAATAACAGTGCAGGAAAAGAAAAAATATTTGCACTCAGCCGCCGATGAAAACTGGTTTTTATATTTTGGGCACGATCCGCAATTTGCCGCCGCAACTGTTAAACACACCGATTTCGGAATTGTGCAGGATAAAACTTTTACGGATTTAAGTTGATGGAAAAAAACTACATAAAAATATGCAAACTATCCGAACTCAAAGAGAAGCAAGGTAAAAGATTTATTATTGATGATCCAGATGGCACGGGACACGTTTTTGATATTGCGGTATTCAAAATTGATAATGAAGTTTTTGCGTTAAGCAATGTTTGTCCGCATCAACACACCGCCGTTTTGTATGATGGATTTATTGAAGATTGCTGTGTTGTTTGTCCTGCCCACGGCTGGATGTTTGAATTGCGAACAGGCAAGCGTCCCACAGGCAGCAGGGGAGTTGATTCATATCCGGTTAAAATTGAAAATGATCTTGTTTATGTTTTTCTATCAAAAAAAGAAATGCAATGGTGAAAAAAGTTTTGATGCAATTATTGCAACATAATTTTCTCTTCTCACTTTGCGTGAAAAAAACATCAAGTATTTTTAGTATATGAATTACCTTAATAATCACATAGTTATCAACAAAGCAAAAGAACTTGGCTTTGATCTAATTGGTTTTGCAAAAGCAGATTTGCTTGAAAATGAAACAAATCATTTACAGCAATGGCTTGGAAAAGGCTATCAAGCAAGTATGGCTTATATGGAAAGAAATTTTGACAAGCGAAAAGATGTTAAAGAAATACTTCCATCTGCAAAAAGTGTTATCTCATTAGCAATCAATTATTACACGCCTGAATATCATTCTAAAGAAAAAGATTATGGAAAAATTTCTCGCTATGCGTGGGGAAAAGATTATCATTTAGTTATCTGGCAAAAATTGGAGCAACTCGAAAAATCATTAAAAGAAATTGACAATGATTTTGAATCTATTTCTTATGTTGATACCGGACCTGTTATGGATAAAGCATGGGCAGTGCGCGCAGGAATTGGCTGGCTTGGCAAACACACAAATGTAATCAACCGTAATTTTGGCAGTTGGTTTTTTATAGCAACAATAATAACAAATTATCAATTTGATTACTCCGAAGTTGAAACAGATTTATGCGGAAGCTGTACAGCCTGTATTGATGCATGTCCAACAAATGCTATTGTGCAGCAATATGTTGTTGATTCAAATAAATGTATTTCGTTTCAAACAATAGAGAATAAAAAAGAAATACCGCTTGAACTTAAAGGTAAATTTGAAAACTGGATTTTTGGCTGCGATATTTGTCAGGATGTTTGCCCATGGAATCAAAAATTTTCAAAACTAACCGGAACAAAAGAATTTTATCCGGAACATAAAGAATTAGCTTTTGATGAGGTAATTAAGTTTGATGAAAGAACATTCAACGAAACATTTGCTGAAAGTCCGGTAAAAAGAACAAAACTAAAAGGTTTAAAACGCAACGCAAAATTTTTGTTTGAAAGCGGCGAATAAAAGAATAATCCTTAATTATCTTAAAAATTCTTTACTTAGCTTTGCAAAAAAGAATTATAGAATTAAACAGAAAAGAAATAAATGAGCTCATCAGCGGATTCTAAATTAATCTTTGAAGAAATCGGCAAACTAACAACCGAGCAGCGCAATCCGCGATCAATGGAAATTGATGCAAAATCTACTGCGGAAATAATTAAAATAATAAATGATGACGATAAACTTGTGCCTTATGCTGTTGAAGCAGAACTGCCTTACATCGAACAGGCTGTTGAAATAATAGTTTGCGCTTTAAAAAAAGGCGGACGACTTTTATATTTTGGCGCCGGCACAAGCGGCAGGCTTGGCGTTGTTGATGCTTCCGAATGTCCTCCAACTTTTGGTGTGCCGTACGGAATGATTGAAGGATTTATTGCAGGCGGAATGGAAGCAATGTTCCGTGCGCAGGAAGGCGCCGAAGATTTTGAAGAAAACGGTGCAAAAGATGTTGTTGCTGCCAGTGTAACTTCTAAAGATGTTGTTTGCGGTATTGCAGCCAGCAGACGAACGCCTTATGTTGTAGGCGCTGTAAAAAAGGCAAAGCAACTTGGAGCTAAAACTCTTTATGTAACAACAAACCCAAGAAAAGATTTTGATATTGAAGAAGTTGATGTTGCAATCTGTCCGTATGTTGGACCCGAAGTAATAATGGGATCAACAAGAATGAAAAGCGGTACAGCGCAAAAATTAGTTTTAAATATGCTTACAACCGCATCAATGGTAAGGCTTGGTAAAGTGTATGAAAACATGATGATTGACTTGCAAATGACAAACAAGAAACTTGTTGAGCGCTCAAAAAAAATTGTTATGAATATTACCGGACTAAATTATGATCAATCGGCGGAAGCATTAGAAAAAGCAAAAGGACATGTGAAAACCGCTCTTGTAATGATAAAGGCTAACGTAGATTATAAAGAAGCAAAAGAAAGATTAAAACGCGCCGATGGTTTTGTACGCAAAGCGATTGAAGGATAAAATCAGTTATTGTACTTTTATTTAAAAAATTTGAGTTATACACATGCTGATTAAAAAACTTCATGAATTTATTGAAATAATAAATTTAAAACATTAAATTGAATTAGAAAATAATCAGTATATAACTAATTAACTTAACAACTATCAATTAATAACTTAGGAGGTTTTATGAACCGACTGTTTTCGATTTGTATATTTTTTTCATTCTTCCTTGTAGTTTCTATAAATGCACAGGAAAGTTTTCAAAGAACAACAATTATAAATACATTACAGTATGAAGGAAATGGCTTTGGCGGAATTGTTGGTGGAGTAGATTTTGACAAGGACGGAAAAGTTGAAATCTATCTTTGCAATGTAAATACTTTAGATGATCCACCTTCAGTTTTAATTCCTCGCTTGTATAAGTTTGAATGGAATGGTACTTCGTGGGATTCAGTTTGGAGTACTATTACAAATATTCCGCTTCAAAATACGTGGCCCGGCTTTACTACTGGAGATTTAGATAGCGATGGTAAACCAGAAATTATTTGGTTACCAGTTAATTATACTGATGCAGCTACTAACCCAAATCCACCCAGAATTTTAGTTTATGAATATCCAGGAGATGGTTCGGACAATATGGGTGTTTCCGATGGATTCGGTGGTTTTACTCCTAATGCACAGAGTACTGTTGTAACAGCTGATATGCAAAATGTTAGACCTTGTAAATCTGTTGTTATAGATATAGATAGTGATGGAAAAAACGAACTAATATTTGCTGACAGATCCGGCAGCAGTGCAGCCGATTATCACATTGGTATCTGGTCTGTAGATGATGTTCCTGATAACGGTGGAAATCTTGAAACATGGACACAAGAATTTAGTGGCGTTGGCGATATTAATATTTCAGGTATTGGCAACAATTGGGATGTAAATGTAATTGATAACATAGCATATCTTTTTGGTTCAGATGCAAACGGAAGCATATTTCCTGTAAAGTTTGCTGGAGGTTCATATTCTTCTTTAGCTCCAATTCCTGATATGATTGGAAAGCTAAATTCTTTCAAAGGTTCTCAGGTAGCTGATATAGATGGTGATGGAAAAAAGGAAATGGTAGTTGGCTCAATGTTCGGCTCAAAAGTTTATTTGTTACAGCCTAATGGTGATGGGCTAACAGAATCATTAATTGCAGATTTTGCTCCATTTAGTGTTGGCAGGATGCAAGGAAGCGGGCATGGAGATTTGGATAGTGACGGTAAAATTGACTTTGTTTTTGGAACTAGAAATAATACTGCTACTTTGAAAAAAACAATTTTAAGACTTGAATATCAAGGTGGAGATATAGCTAATGCAGCTAATTATATAGCAACTGCAATTGATTCTTTAGATTTTTCCGGTAGCGGAGGTGGTGAGTGGGATGTTATTTCTGTTGCAAATTATGACAATGACAGCAACGACGAAATAATTTATACTGCTGGTTATCCTCGAGGTGCAGCACCTGATGTTTTAGATGTATATTTTCTGGATGCGACCATAACATCCGTAGAAAAAGAAACAGATGTTGTTCCAGCTTCATTTTATGTAGATCAAAATTTTCCAAATCCGTTTAATCCTTCTACTGTAATTAAATTTGGAATTACTGAAGCTGCAAATGTTAATCTGCGGGTTTATGATATTCTCGGAAGAGAAGTTGCAGTTTTAATCAATAATGAATTTTTAGGCGCCGGCTCTTACAATGTTAAATTTGATGCCGCAGAACTTGCAAGCGGAACTTATGTTTATCGCATTAGTTCAGGACAAAAAACCGTTTCTATGAAAATGCAGTTACTCAAATAATTTGTTATTAGTTTTACAGGGTTATCGGAAATAAAAACAATAAAATTTTTTTATTCCGGTAACCCTTTATTTTTGTTAAAGTAAAATATCTCTCTATCAAAATAATAGCTGGCTCTCAATTGATTCTTTATTATAAAAATTGCTTTAAGAGGTCACGATGAAAAAACTTTTACTCTCTTTTTCTCTTATCATATTAATTTCTTTTCTATTCCAATCAAATAACTATGCGGGCATTACCGGAAAAATAGCAGGCAAAGTAACCGATGCTCAAACAGGTGAAGCGCTTATCGGGATAAATGTACTTGTAGAAGGCTCATCAATGGGCGCTGCAACCAGCATTGAAGGAACTTATACAATCAACAACATAGAGCCCGGGATTTATACTTTGGTATTTAGCGGAGTTGGTTATCAAAAAAAGGTTATCTCAAATGTTAAAGTAGCAAGTGATTTTACAACAACAATTGATATGCAGCTTTCAATAGAAGCAATAGGATTGGAAACAATTTATGTTGAAGCTACAAAACCGCTTATTCGTAAAGATCTTACTTCCTCGCAAACATCCATTGATGACGGACAGATAAAATCGCTGCCTGTTGAAAGCATTGATCAAATACTTACTATGCAAGCAGGCATTACAAAAGGCTCCGGCGGCGAACTTCATATACGCGGCGGCAGATCAACTGAAATTGCATACAATGTAAACGGCGTTTCGGCAATCAATCCTTTTGATTTTGGCAGAACAGTTCAGATTTCAACTAATGCTATTCAGGAGCTTTCTGTTGTAAGCGGTACATTTAATGCTGAGTATGGAAACGCACTTAGCGGCGTTGTAAATACTATCACCAAAGAAGGCGGCGCTAAATACAACGGAACTTTGTCTTATTATACAGGAGATTATATTAGTTCTTCTGATGATGTTTTTTATAACATTAACGATTTTAATGCCGTAAACAATCAGGTTATTGAGGCAACTTTCGGCGGACCTGTTCCATTGCTCGAAGATAATTTTACTTTCTTCTTTTCCGGCAGATATAATAATGATAAAGGTTATCTTTACGGAGTAAGACAGCATACGGTTTTTGATTCCGTTTCCCGCGATCAAAATCAAGCTGATGTTATTTATCTTGCTCAAACCGGCGATGGTTCAATTGTTTCAATGAATCCAAGTAAAGATTTAAATACAACAGGCAAGCTAACTTTTAAACCAATATCAACAATAAAAATTAATTATGATGTGGTTTATTCAAACTCGGATTATCAAACATACTCGCACGATTATAAATATAACCCCGATGCAAATTATAATCGTTTGGAGTGGGGATTAATCAATTCGCTGGAATACAGGCAAGCAGTTAGCAACAATACTTTTTTTTCATTAAAAGGTTCTTATAACATTTACGATTTTAAAAGATATTTATATCCGCTGCTTGATGCCTCAGGAAGTGAAGTTGATTTTAATCCAAGTATGAGTTTGGATGGTTTGCATGCCGATCCGCGTTACCAGCCCGATGATAAAAACGATCCATACAGTGATTATACTTTTGTATCAGGCGGAACACAATCCGAACATTTTTATCAACGCTCTTATACAACCGAAGTAAGATTTGATATTACAAGTCAGGTTACTAATCAGCACGAAGTTAAATTTGGTTTAAACGGAAAATGGGACACGATGGATTTTGTATTTTTTGATATTTTAAGAAATCGAAGCAACTATGTGACTCCAACTATTCCCGATCCGGTTGCCCAAAAAGGTTCTATTGATATTTATTCCCGTTCGCCAATACAATACTCCGGTTACATACAGGATAAAATGGAATTTACAAGTATGATATTAAATGCCGGTTTACGTTTGGATTATTTTGATGCCAATTCCGACTATGCACCGGATGATTTTAATCCGACTGGTAATTTAGAAAAATCAGAAGCTAAACTTGCAATTAGCCCCAGAATAGGAATTTCTTTTCCTATCACAGATGAGGGAATTATACATTTTTCTTACGGACATTTTTATCAATTGCCTCCATTTAGATATTTATATACTAATCCCGAATTTGAAGATATTGCTGGCACGCCTGTTTACGGAAATGCAAATCTTAATCCGGAAAAAACAGTTACTTACGAAATAGGATTACAACAGCAGCTCTCCGAATCAGTAGCGTTTAATGTTACAGGTTTTTATAAAGATGTGCGCGATTTGCTTGCAATTCAGGAAATAAGACTTAGCACTAATGAAACATATCAAAAATATGTAAACAAAGATTACGGCAATATTAAAGGTATTACATTTTCGTTATCAAAAAGAAAAATGCCCGATGAATTATTGGGCGCATCAATTGATTATACTTTTCAGGTAGCCGATGGAAATGAAACCGATGCAGATGCTTTCTTTGTTGATCTGCAATCAGGCAGGCAGGCGGAAAAAATTCCGGTTCCTTTGGATTGGGATCAATCTCACACACTTAACGGCGTAATTACTATTGGCGGCGATAGAGATTGGACAGTTACTTTAGTTGGAAGTCTGGGAACTGGCTTGCCGTACTCGCCAACTTTACTTGAACAGAATATTCTGTTAAAGCCCAACAGCGATAGAAAACCGATCCAGACAAATGTTGATTTGCTAATTGATAAATCCTTTTTATTATCTGAAATAACACTTACAGTTTTTCTAAAAGTGTTTAACCTGTTTGATACGCAAAACGAAAGATTTGTTTATGACGATACGGGACGAGCAACATATTCGCTGGAAGAAAAACAGGGCGGACCGCAAGCAACTAACAAAATATCGGAAAAATACCCCGGTATTAAATCTGCAACCGAATATTTTAACAGACCTAATTATTACTCTGCGCCGCGCGAAGTAAGACTTGGTTTATCGTTAGAGTTTTAATGAAATTTATGGAGTAAATATATGCTCAGATCAGCAATGAAATATTTTATTACGCTTATTTTAATTTTACCATTTTTGTCTGTAAAGATTAACGCACAATCTGAATCGGCAGATCAAAAAAGAAAAATCGAACATCAAGCGGTTAGAGATTTTTTAAATGCGAAATATCAAACATCGCCTGTTAATACAAATTCGGAAAATACAGGTTCGCTTAAATATTCGTTAAGAAATTATCTTAACAAAACAACCGCTAATGAAGACAGAAAATCTTTCTTTATGAACGGGAATAATGTAGCAGTTGAAATTGAAAACTACGGCGGCATTGCTCCCGGGCTAAACGGAATAAGAGAGATAACAAATCTTATCTGGCGCGATGCACCTTATATTTTTCAATTTTGTCCGATAGTTGGCGCTTCGGTAGTTGATACAACCGGAAAAAGGATTCACATAATTACTGATGCAATGAATGATTACGATAGACCCGGTTTACGCGAAATTGATCTTGCAACCGGTTTGAAATGGCAATGGCAGCCTTTGCCCGGCTACGCCGATCCTGATCAGCCTTACATTGCATCAAATCCTGCTTTTGATTCCGATAGAGATGGAAAACCCGATAGCTGGCCCCGCGATTGGTACAACGAAACTCTCGGTCAATATGTTTGGCCCGGCTATTTAGTTCAGGGCGAAAACAATGCCGATCTTGAAGCTTACTGGGCAATGGATGACCGCGACAATAAAGAATTTAAATACTTTCCGTTCAACAATGATAAAACACGGCAGGGCGTCGGTGTACAAATTGACGGCAGAGCTTTTCAATGGAGTAACTCGCTGGCAGCAAATGCAATATTTTTTGTCTGGTCGGTTACAAACGTTAGCGATGTTCCGCTTGACAGCGTTGTTTTTGGAATCTACGGCGATCCTGATGTTGGTGGAACAGATAATGATGACGACAACGGTTTATTTATTTCACCGTTTGATACTCAAATTCCATTGTACTCAAGGAACATGGTTTACTTTTTTGATCCCGATGGAGTTGGAGATCAGGCGAAAGAACTCGGATATCTCGGATGTAAATTTCTTGAAAGCCCCGGCAACCCGGATGACGGAATTGACAACGACGGTGATGGTTTTGTTGATGAAAGACAGGATAATTTAGTTGATGAAGACGGCGACTGGAATCCTGAAACAGATGATGTTGGTAAAGATGGTATTGCAAATACAGGTGATGAAGGCGAAAGTGATGGAGTTCCAACACTCGGAAATCGTTTGCCTGATGGAAGACCTGATCCGCTTCAAGCAGGCGAACCAAATTTTGGATATACGGATTTAGATGAATCCGATCAAATTGGTTTAACAAGTTTTAAAAGTTCTGCATGGGCAACCGATCTAAAAATTGCAGAAGATCAACTAATATGGAATGCAATACAGCCCGGTAACTTTAGCGAGATAACACAGGATGAAGATATTGTTTTCATTTTCGGCTCCGGTCATATTTCATTAGCCCCCGGTGAAACAAAAAGAATTTCAATGGCTTTTTTATTCGGGCAGGATCTTGACGATCTTTTAACAACTGCAGAAACTGTTCAGGATATTTATAATAAAAATTATCGATTCTTCAAACCACCAACACTTCCCAAAGTTTCGGCTGTGCCGGATGATAAAAAAGTTACTTTGTACTGGGACACAAGTTCTGAAGAAAGTGTTGATCCTATTACAGGAAAAGATTTTGAAGGCTATACTATTTACAGAAGTACGCGCCCCGATTTTGCAGATGTACAAAACATTACAGATGGAAAAGGCTCTAAGTTTTTATACGAGCCGCTTAAAGATGTAAAAGGATTTGAAGCAAAATGGGATCTTGATAACGATTGGCTCGGTTATCATCCTGTGCCTTATCTTGGACGAGGTTTGAATTATTACCTCGGAGATAATTCGGGACTCGTTCATACTTTTGTTGATTCCAACAATGTAAGAAACGGACAAACATATTATTATGCGGTTGTTGCTTACGATCATGGCGATTCGCTTGGTATTCCACCATCGGAAACAACAAAGAAAATTGCTTCCGATCCGATAACCGGACGACTGACTTTTGATGATAATACCGTGCAGGTTATACCCGGTCCACGAGCTGCAGGATATGCAGATCCTGTAATAAAGCAAACTGATGTTAATCAAATTAGCGGTAAAGGCAACGGCATTGTAACTTTTGATATTGTAAATGACCTTACAGTAAAAGATGATAAATACATGCTGTCTTTTAAAGATACGCTTTATCAATCTGAAGGAAATATACTTGCAAAGAATTATTCAGTTGTTGGTGAAAAACCGTCCTCCGAATCTTTCTATTTATACGGAACGAAATTCACAAGCCTTTCAAAAGGTAATATTATAAACGATGAATTTTTACAGGTTAAAAATTCAGCAGGAGCAGTATTCAGTCCAGTTACAGATTACACGATTGATTTAACAAAGGGCGCAATCAAAAGAACTGAAAACAGCACAATGCTGGAAGCGACTGAATATTTTATTACATTCAGAAGTTATGCAGTGTATCAAAGCCGCGCATTAAATGGCGAAGATTCTAATCCGGTATTTAACGGAATTCAACTAATTGTTGATGATTATCCATCTTTAACTTTTGATATTGAAAAATCAAAATGGTCAAATTCTGATTTGACAATTCCATTCAATGCTGCAATTTCTTCAATCGGTGTTAGAAAAAAATTATTTGCTGGCGATTATATCATTACATTTTCAGACCAGCAGCTTTCCGTTGCTAAGAAAAGAAAAGGAGCAACCCTGATTGACATTCCGGTTAATTATAAGGTTGAAGAAGTTTCAACAGGCATCTCAATTCCGATTGTTACACTGCTGGAAGAAAAAGCAATCAATGATTCTGCATGGTCTCGCGGAGATGAAATAATTACATTTTTACCCGGCGCAGTTGGCGTTAACGCCGATACATTAAGTTGGGGATTTACAGTTTCACGCACTTCAACTGGCGATTCTGTTTATCCAAGTCCGGGTGATGCGCTGCTGATTTATACAACACGTCCGTTTAGCAAGAGTGATGTTTTTACTCTTAAAACAAATGCAGGTTTTGTTGATAATCAGATCGCTTCATCAAGTATGGATAATATTTATGTTGTTCCAAATCCTTATGTTGGTTCAAACGAAATTGAGCCTGCAAATAAACTATCGGGGCAAAATCGCGGCGAGCGAAGAATATACTTTGAAAATCTTCCGATGAAATGCACAATAAGGATTTTTACGCTAAGCGGCGAACTTGTAAACACAATTGAACACGAAGCTAATTTTGATAACGGAAGAGAGTTCTGGAATCTATTAAATCACGATGGCTTTAGTGTTGCCTACGGAGTTTATGTAGCGCACATTGATGCGCCGGGTGTTGGTGAAAAAATAATCAAGTTTGCTTTGATAAAATAAAAAGCGCTAACCATTGGTTTGCAGCCTTACAAACTTTTTGGTTGCTTAATTTGGAGAAAAATTATGGACATAAAAAAATATTTTTTAATTATTCTTTCGGTAGCTGTTGCTTCTTCGGTCTCGTTCTCTCAAACTACAAAAACCGGAACAACTGCAACACAGTCGTTAAAATTTAATGTTGGTCCTCGTGCAATAGGAATGGGCGGCGCATTTACAGCAATATCTGATGACATAACTGCAATGCACTGGAACCCAAGTGGAACAGCAAACATCAATTCAAACGAAGCATTTTTTAATCATACTTCTCTTTATGCAGATGTAAGATATGATTATGCAGCGTTTGCAAGCAATCTGCAAGGTGTTGGAACACTTGGCTTATTTGTTTCTGTTCTTTCGATGGATGAAATGGAAGTGCGTACTATAGAAAACCCCGAAGGTACAGGTGAGTTTTTTGATTATAATACTTTAGTGCTTGGATTGAATTATTCAAGATTCTTAACAGAAAATTTTTCAATCGGATTTAATGTAAAATATATAAGCGAAAATCTCTGGCACATGAACGCAAGCGGTATTGCTGTTGATATAGGAACGCTTTACAAAATTCCTGTTCTAAACGAACTTCGTATTGCTGCAAGTATTTCCAATTTTGGAACCAAGATGCAGCTTGCAGGCAGGGATGCAACTGTAATTTACGAATCAGGTTCCGGCGGAAATAATCTTAACAACACAAATATTGAATTAGATAAATTTGATTTGCCGCTTCTCTTCAGATTCGGAATTTCGGCTGATGTTATTAAGGCGGATGAATCACGATTAACTGCCGCTGTTGATGCTGTTCATCCAAATGATCATACGGAATATATTAACACGGGATTGGAATACGCCTGGAATGAAATAATTCATTTACGAGCAGGCTACAATTCTTTGTTTGAAAAAGATTCAGAGAAAGGTTTAACGCTTGGTTTCGGGCTTAGCTACCGTGTTGTTGATTTAGTTAAAGTTAAGCTTGATTATGCTTATCAGGATTTCGGCAGACTTAATGACGTTCACTATTTTTCTGTCGGCGTAAATTTTTAATCTCAAATGAGTAAATCTTTACTAATACTTTTAATAGTTTTATTTAACATTTCCAAGGCACAGGAGTTTAGAATACAGCGCCCTGTGCCTGATAATATTCAAACAAATGGCTCATATCTTTACGGCGAGCCGAGTGTTTCCAATCCGGGTAAAGCACACAACGGAACAGATATTCTTGTTAAATGGGATACAGTTTATTCTGCTACGGATGGAGTAGTTACATTTGTAGGATATAGTTCTGATCCCGCCGATACAGGCGCTTTCCATGGTTACGAGCCGAACGGCGCTGGCAATTATATTTTTGTTAGAAGTCTATTACTAAATACTAATTATTATTTTTTATACGGACATTTAACAAGACCATTTGTAACTGTAAATCAAAATGTAACTAAAGGGCAGCCGATCGCATTATCTGGTAATACAGGTTACTCAACCGGTGCGCATCTTCATTTTGAAATCAGAAAAGGTTCACAAAGCAGCACAACAAAAAATAAAAGAAATGCTGAATTATGGTGTGGCATATCGGGAACTGGAGCAATTTACGGCAGAGTTCCAAACGCACCGGATAATACACGGGTTGACATTTCTCCAAATCCAAAACCGCGCCCGCCTTACACAACTTACGGTTATTCACTTACTTATCTATTTGCAGATTCAAATATTGGCTCCGATGATTTTTATAATGAGAATTATGCAATCGGCGATGTTAAACCCGGTACATATACAATTACATCTCTTAACGGAGCATACAGAAGAGTTGTTACAGTGACAGCAGGAAAAGTAGTAAATGCCGATTTGCCGACAGGAATTTTTGATGAAAATCCGGTTGCTGCTGACTTTGTTTTAGAACAGAATTATCCCAATCCTTTTAATCCAACTACAAAAATAAGATATTCAATTCCGACCTCCCCTCAATCCCCTCATTTGCAAGGAGAGGAAGTAGGAGTTGTAACATTAAAAGTTTACGATATTCTTGGAAATGAAGTTGCAACACTTGTAAATGAAGAACAGGCGCCAGGCATTTATGAAGTTGAATTTTCCACCTCAACTGGAACATCCCAACTTGCAAGCGGAGTTTACTTGTATAGATTGAAGGCTGGTAATTTTTCACAAAATAAGAAAATGATTTTACTCAAGTAACTCACCTTACGCAAAAGTAACTTATTTGTCATTCCGTCCGCTAATTGACGGATTGTTTCGGAATCTCTATTTATTGAACCTTAAGATGCTGAAATGAATTCAGCATGACATAATAAGTTCTATATGAAACCGCGTTAAGTTGGCGGAGCTTTTTAATATCATAAATATTTTGTTTTCTACTTATTGTAAAGTTGTCTATTTTTTGCACATCTATTAACCATTTTAATTTTATTACAATGAAAAAGTATATAATATTATTTTTATTCCTGTTTTTGCCGATAAGTTTATTTTCACAAACAGTTCCTCCTAAAAGAGAATTTAGAGCTGCCTGGATTGCAACCGTTATAAATCTTGATTGGCCCTCTTCTAATGGGCTTAGCGCAACTCAGCAAAAACAAGAGTTGATAAATATTTTGAATGAATTAAAACGTGACGGGTTAAACGCTGTTATCTTTCAAATACGAAGCGAATGTGATGCAATGTATAATTCTTCAATTGATCCTTGGTCTTATTGGCTTACAGGCAAACAGGGAACACCTCCTTCACCATATTATGATCCTTTGCAATTTGCTATTGAAGAAACGCATAAACGCGGAATGGAATTACATGCTTGGTTTAATCCTTATCGTGTAGAGCGTTCTGCGGGCGGTTATGTTACTGCTGCAAATCATGTTTCAAAACTGCATCCGGATTGGGTTCTTAAAATCTCAACTATAAAATTTTTAGATCCTGGTTTACCGATGGTAAGGAACTATGTTTCAACAGTAGTATATGATGTTGTAAACAGGTATGATGTAGATGGCGTTCACTTCGATGATTACTTCTATCCTTATGAAGGAATATCAACACAGGATACAGCAAGCTATCGCCTTTATCCGCGAGGCTTTACAAATAAAGACAACTGGCGCAGAGATAATGTAAACCTGCTTATTAAACAGGTTAATGATACAATTCATTCAATAAAGCCATGGGTTAAATTCGGTATGAGTCCTTTTGGTATTTGGAAAAATGGAGTTCCTTCTGGTATTATTGGTTTGGATGCATATTCTGTTATTTATTGCGATGCAATTGCGTGGCTTCACGATAGATCAATTGATTATTTAACTCCGCAGCTTTACTGGAAAATTGGAGGCAATCAGGATTACAACAAATTACAAAAATGGTGGGCAGATTCTGTTTATGCTAACAAGCGGCATTTTTATCCCGGTAAGGCTCCGTACCGTGTTAATCCTTCTGATGGCAATTGGAGCGCCAGCGAGATTCCTAATCAGATAAGATTAGATCGAGCAAATCCAAAAGTACAGGGAAGCATATTTTTTAGAGCAAAAACATTTAATGAAAATTATAAAGGTGTAACAGATTCAATAAGAAATGATCTTTATAGAAACATAGCAATTTTACCAACAATGAACTGGAAAGATGTAGTTCCGCCAAATCCTGTTCAAAATTTACGATTTGAAAAATTGGAAAACGGGCAAGCTGGTTTGACGTGGGATCTTCCGCAAACTGCAAGCGACGGCGACAGCGCTTTCCGATATGTTGTTTATAGATTTGAAAAATCCGATGTAAATTTAAGCGATTTAGAGAATTCCGATAACATTTATAATGTTGAAGGATCACGTAAAAGTATTCCCGGTGAATCATCCAACCCTTCAGCGCCTTCGTTTTTTGTTGTTACTGCTTTAGACAGGAATTATAATGAAAGTACAATGAGTAGTGTTTTACAACTCGGTGGACCCGCAGCACCTGCGCTGGTATATCCTATAAGCGGAATCATAAATTTAAGCGATACTATTACATTGAAATGGAATTATGCAGAACTCGCTTCGTCTTACAGAGTACAAATTTCTACAGATGTTTCTTTTGCTTCCGATACTGTTTTTGATAAAAGTAATATTCTTGATACTCTTTTAGTTGTAACCGGCTTGGAAGGTCAGACTGCTTATTACTGGCGTGTGAATTCGAAAAATGCGGCTGGTTCCAGTAATTATTCTGAAATATTTTCATTTAAAACCGGGCATCCTGCTAATACATATTTAGTTTATCCGCCAAACAATATTTTAAATATTCCGGTAGATACAACTTTATACTGGAATTCAACGGTTGGCGCAGAAACTTATAATTTACTTTTAGCTCGTTCTGCTGATTATAAACCAACTTCTGTAATTTTAGATATTACCGGATTGACCGATACTACTTATCATTTCAAAAACCTTGAACCGAATGCTTTGCATTATTGGAAAATAAGAGCCGTTAATAAGTTTGGTTTTGGTAACTGGTCGGAATCTTGGAGATTTAAAACTAATAATCCTACTGGCGTGGAAGATGAAGAAATCACTCCAACGGATTATGCTCTTGAACAAAATTATCCAAACCCATTTAATCCAACTACAAAGATTAGATATTCAATTCCTTCAAACGTAAGTGGTGAAATCGCAATTGTAACTCTAAAAGTTTATGATATGCTGGGCAATGAAGTTGCAACATTGGTAAATAAGCAGCAAGCGCCTGGTATTTATGAAGTTGAATTTTCACCGGATAATTTAGCAAGTGGCGTTTATATGTACAAGATTACTGTATTTGATCTTTCATCAAATGCTGGACAAAATTATGTTGAAACAAAGAAAATGATTTATTTGAAATAATTTATGAGAACAAAACTAAAAACAAACGAAACTATTTTATTTCAAACGCAGCATCACTGGGTTGTGCTGTTAAATTCCTTTTTAATTTCGCTGATTATTTTTGGATTTTCAATCCTTATTTATTCGCTTATTACAGATGCAAGCAAATGGATTTTAGCAGCAGGTTTTCTGTCGTTCGGATATTTTGCTTATAAATATTTTGAGCGCAAGTTTGATATATGGGTAGTTACCAATCTCCGTGTTATTGATGAGCAGGGTATTTTTTCGATTAGTGCTAAGGAAAGTCCGTTGGATAAAATAAACAACGTAACATATCACCAATCAGTTACAGGCAGAATGTTGGGCTTTGGCGATATTGAAATACAAACCGCCGCTGAGATGGGCGCATCAACTTATCATCAAATTAGCAAACCCAATGAGTTGAAAGATGCAATTACAACAGCGCAGGAAGATTATAAACAAAATAGTTTTCTTATGCATGCACAAAAACTTGTTCAAAGAAATAGCGATATACCGATTGACGCTGGTGATACTCGCGAGTGTCCGTATTGTGCTGAGAAAATCAAAGCAAAAGCAAAACTTTGCAGATATTGCGGCAAAGAAGTAATTCCTGTTCAATAAATTTAACTAACCCAATTTCTCAAAAAGAAGTTGGGTTTGTTTATTTACAAACCTTCTCAAACACGCGTTCAAAATTTTTACTTAATATTTTTTCAATATCTTCTATCGAATAACCGCGCTCAATAAGTGCGTTGGTTAGATTTCCAAACATAGAAACGTCCTCAAGTCCTTTTACAACATTTGTTCCGATGCCGTCAAAATCAGAACCGACTGCAACATAATCAATGCCCACAAGATTTTTTATATATTCAATGTGTGCAATTACGTTTTCCACATTTGCTGTTGAGGAGGATGTTAAAAACGGCGGATAAAAAACAATACCGATTACTCCGCCGCTTTTTGCAATATCCTGAATTTGCCAATCATACAAATTCCTGTAATGATTTCGAATTGCTCTTGCGCCGGAATGTGTTGCAACAATAGGGTTTTTAGTTACTAATAAAATATCCTGTATTGTTTTTATTCCAACATGCGAAACATCAATTATCACTCCGAGAGAATCCAATTTTTTTATAACCTGATTCCCGAAATCCGATAAACCCTGTGTGGCGCTTCTGTTATCCTGTGCAGAAATTGCCCAATCTGTGCTGTTATTCCACGTGATTGTCATATATCTCATTCCGGCATTATAAAGGCTGTCAATATTCTCTAAACTATTTTCAATGTGATGTCCACCTTCAACACCAATAACAGCTGCAATCTTTCCGGATGCATTAATTTGATTTGTTTGCTGTGAAGTAAACGCTTGCTGTATTTTGTTTTGATTCTGTGAAAGCTCGTAATTAAATATTTTTAGCATCTCCTGCGCTTGATGAAAGTAGTCTGTAAATTCAGTTGGACTAACCCAAACCGAAAAGAACTGAACATCAACACTTCCAGTTTGCAATCTCGGAATATCTGTATGATTATAGTCATGAAAAATATTTAGGTGATAAGTTGGATCATTTACCATTACTTCAAGAATATCATTATGCAAATCTGTAAGTCGTAAAGCAGAGTGTATTGATTTTAAGAATATCAAAAAATTTTCACCGCCCCCAACTGTATAAGTTGCAGTATCCGCAAAATGAGTTTTCTTTGAATAGATAAGAGAAATATTTTCAGATAATTCTTTTCCCAAATTTTTATTTACGCTGCTTGAAATATTTTTAAGTTCGCCAAAGCCATTTCCGTTGCCGCCGTCAAGCTGTATCATCTTTTTTGTAAGAGAATTTTGATCTGTTGAAATTGTGTAAAGATAAACACCCGCCGCACCTTTGCTATTCCAAACAACATCGTAAATACCGCCATTTAAAAATTCTTCTTTCGAGTCAATAAGTTCGCCAAGTATATTATGTACGCTAAGCCTAACTGTTTTAGCCTCCGAAACGGAAAATCTTATAACTGTGGATGGATTAAAAGGATTCGGATAATTTTGATAAACTTCAAAATCATTTGGAGTTATAACTTCGGAATTATCATTTCCTGTTGTAAGATTATAAAACCAAATTCCATTGGAATTGGTGAACACAGAATCTTTGAAGCCTGTTGCGTTATAAACAATTTCAACTTTAGCATTTTGAACCGGAAGTTTTGTTAAATCATCCTGAACTTTGCCTGCAATTGTTTGCGAATAGATAAAACAGGTATTTACAGATATAAAAACTGCTAATATGAAATAAAAAATTTTCAATCTAATGTCCTTGTAATTAGTAATTGTTAACAAATTTGCCGTTAGTATTAAATCGTCTGTATAAAAGTCGTCGAAAATTTAATCTGAATAACTACTTTATAAAAATAGCAAAGTAAAATGTTTTCCTGCATTTAATTGAGATTTAATTGAATAATAAATAATTTATAGCCATACAAAATATTTTATCATTTATTGAGGGGTTCTTATGTTAGTTATTATAAAAGAAGATTATGAGCAGATGAGTATTGAAGGTGCCAAACAGGTCGCATCGCTTATCCGCAAAAAACCAGATTGCGTTGTTGGATTTGCAACAGGAAGTACGCCGCTGGGTTTGTACAAAGAACTTATCAGATTATTTAATGAAGAAGGGTTGGATTTCTCCAAAGTTACTTCATTTAATCTGGATGAGTATGTTGGACTTCCACCTTCTCACGATCAAAGTTATCATTATTTTATGTGGGAAAATTTATTCAAACATATAAACATTAATCCTTCAAATGTTCATGTACCGATGGGTATGGCTGAGGATATTGATGCTTTCTGTGTTTGGTACGAAACTAAAATATTTGAACACGGCGGCATTGATTTGCAAATACTTGGAATTGGAGGCAACGGGCATATTGCTTTTAATGAACCAGGTTCTTCGCTCGGTTCAAGAACAAGAATAAAAACTTTAGATGAAAAGACAATTAAAGATAACGCAAGATTTTTTACAGCAATGGAAGAAGTTCCACAATACGCAATTACTATGGGAGTTGGAACAATTATGGAAGCGCGCAGACTTTTGTTGCTTGCTAACGGCAAAGGCAAAGCAGATGCAATTAAAGCTACGGTCGAAGGACCTGTTATGGCAAAATTTCCAGCTACAATTGTACAACTGCACAGGTATGCAACTGTTATAGTTGATAAAGATGCAGCTTCAAAATTGGAAGGAACTTATTAATCAATCATCTAACGCTAAAGTAATTTATAAGTTATCCAGTTCGTCAATTGATGGATTGTTTCGGGATCTTTAGCTATTGAAATTTAAAATTCCGAAATGAATTCAGTATGACGCCTGCGTTAGGTGAGTTAATAATAAAAAGAGGCTGTCTCAAAAGTGTCATTCCGAATTTATTTCGGAATCTAATTCTTTGATTTTAGAATAAAATTAGAACCTGAAACAAGTTCAGGTTGACTTAAACTTACTTTTGAGACAGCCTCTTAAATAATAATGTTCAAAATGTATTGCATTTATTTTTGATGCAGATGAATATCCCTTTGAGGAAAAGGGATTGTGATTTTTTCTTCATCAAATCTTTTCTTTATTGATTCCAGCAGATCTAATTTTACTTCAAAAAAATCAAGCGTATTTACCCATGGTCGCACAAATAAATCCACACTATTGTTGGAAAGTTCACCTACGGCAATAAGTGCAATAGGCTCTTTGAGAATTTTAATATTTACTTCGATCAATTCTCGGATAATATTCTTTGCTTTATCAATATTATCTCCGTAGCTGATTGAAATGACAAGATCAATCCTTCTAATATCTTTTTCAGAATAGTTGATGATATTATCATTAATAAGTTTTGAGTTTGGAATGAATATTACTTTGTTATCAATTGTAACTAATGTTGTGTTGAACACTCCAACTTTTTCAACAGTTCCACTTACTCCGCTTGTTTCAACAAACTGTCCTACTTTTACCTGACGTAAAATGATAAGCATAACACCAGCCGCAACATTTGAAAGTGAACCTTGCAGAGCCAGCCCGATAGCTAATCCCGCCGCTCCAAGTGCTGCAATAAACGATGTAGTATCAACGCCAATTTTAGAAACAGATGTGATTATCACAAACAGGTAAAGCGCAAATTTTAAAGTACTGGTTAAGAATCCAATTAATGTTGGATCAAAATTTCTATTTATTAATATTTTGCGCAAAGCTTTTGTAAGCATTTTTGCGATCCAGAATCCGATAATAATTATTGCAATTGCTGCAACAATATTTAAACCGAATTGAGTAAAATATTTTTTTAATTCTAAAAGAATTTCCTGCCAGTTCATATTATTTTATAAATAGTTAAAATATTTGATAACTTAAACCGAGCTGCAATGCTTCTTTTAGCTGTGTCTTTCTTGTCTGGCTTATCTCGTGAACAAGTGTAACATTAAAGTTTACATTTATATAGTCATTCACTTTCGCAGTGATAATATTTTCAAATCGAACATCCCAAACATCTAAAGAATTGAAACGGGAGAATAATCTTAGAAATCCCGAATATTTCATATTTGGTAAAAATTCGTAATTAACTTCAGTAACTGATTCAATACCTGTATCAAATTTCATTTTTTCAATTTCATCAAGAGTTTCTTCATCATCGGAATATTTAGCCGCAAACTGATCTGCGAATGTTTGCTGGAAAGCTAAACCGAGACGTGTTGTAACTATTTTATTTTTATCATAAGTAAAACCTATTGCCTCGGTTAAATAACCCGGATCAAAAAAATCAACTATTTGTTCTGTGGGTTCAACACCGTAGTCGTACCCTTTAGTTATTGCAGTTCTTAAAGAAAAAGAAATGTACGGATCAACTGACCATCCGACATTTCTGGAAGCAACGCTTTCAAAATAAATATCATTATCGGTTGTTCTTGTTCCTTCGCCTTCAATAGTAGTTCTGCCGTAAGCAATACTAAGTCTGTTTTTCCATTTCCAGGGCAAATCAAGATAAGCTGTGGCAACATGTCCGTAAACATTAAATGCCAGCGAGTTTGATCCGCCCTGCGACCAATTTGAAAATGAAGTTTGGCTTAAATTAAGCCCTAAAGTTCCTTTTGAATTCCAGCCGTTTACAAGCACTGAATCGGGAATATCCTGAGCGAAGGAATAAAAGGGAAAAGAAAGAAGACAAAGTAATATTAGTTTTTTCATTATAGTTAACCTTTTTTTGTTTTGTTTGCAATAATTTATATAGCGGTATCAAATACCTGTTCAAATTTAAATGGGAAATTAAAGTAATAAAAATCGGCGTCTTCCTTTTTTATTTTACTTTTATCAAGCATATATTTTTCAACATCACTGCTTTCATTAATTTCTTTTTTATAAGGCAGGTAAAGATTTTCTTCAAAGTAATATTTTGGAAGTCGGATGAAGTTATGCTTGGCTAAAAAAGCCATATCAATTAAAACTTTTCGGGTTAATCCGTTTTTTTCAACTCGTAAATAGATTTGTCGCATAATTCTCTTTTTTTTGTGCCAAAAGTAGTCATATTTAATAAAACCTGAAAACGAAACTCTCTCAAAAAAAATAAAAAAATTTCAAATCTCAATAGCTATATTTGATTAGGAAAAACAGGAATTTTTAATGAAGAAAATACTCTATATAATTTCATTTTTATTTATTTGTTCTGCGCAGTTGCTTGATGCTCAGGTTGAAAATGTTCCAATTCAGAACGGCGTATACTCTTTCTTAAAGGAAATGAAGGTTAAAAGGATTATTTCTTTTATTCGCGAAGATGATCCGGTACTTAGCCGATTTGAAGTTAAAGACTTACTTGTAAAAATATCTAACCAAAAGACTGAGCTTAGCAGCACTGAAAAAAAACTTCTTAATAAATATTTAATTGAGTTTTCCGATTCTATTGATCCTGATTCATCAACACAGCTTTTTAATCCTCCTGATAGCTTCTTTTCTGATCTCGATCAAATGCTCTCCGATAAAGTGAAATATCTTTATGCTTACAAAGAAAAAAATATAAATGTTTACATTGAATGGCTTGGTCATTTTTATCACGGGCAGCAGTTTTATGATAACGGCAGCACTAACAATGCTAATCTTTACGATATAGGTTTTAGAATAAGAGGAACAGTTATCAATCATTTTGGATATAATCTTACGGTTATTAAAGGTGGAGTAAGCGGCAATGAACAAATTGCCGAAATTATTGAGCCTCGTTTATTATATAATTTTAAGTGGATTGAAAACAATGAAAATATTGGTAACTATGATTTTACTTATGGTTATATCAAATACCACTCAGAGCCTATAGAAGATATGAATATTTCTGTTCAACTTGGCAGGGAAGATATAACGCTTGGTTATGGTTACGGAAGCAAATTATTGCTCTCGGGAGATAATCCAACACTTGATTTTATAAAGTTTAATTTTGATTACGGCATTGTAAACTTTTCATCAATGCATGCAACAACTACTGGATATTTTAGCTACACTCCACAAGATCGTTACTCCAAGTTTTTAGCTTTTAACAGATTAAAATTAAAATTTAATAACTTGTTTGATATCGGGATTGGCGAATCAATTATTTATTCAGGTCGTGGAATTGACCTTGCATATTTAAGTCCTGTTAACTTTTACAAGTTTACTGAAATGGCAATACAGGATAGAGATAACGGAAATCTTTATTTTGATATACAAACAAAATTCATAAAAAATCTTGAATTACAGGCAACATTTTTATTAGATGAAAATATTTTAAGTAATCTTGGCGATCTTGATAAGTACACAAATAAAACAGCTTATCAACTTGGATTATTCTGGTATCAGCCGCTTTCTTTAGATGATCTTTCGTTAATTGCCGAGTACACAAAAATACGTCCTTATGTATATACTCATTTTGATTTGAAAAATAATTATACTGCTTTCGGTGCAAATCTTGGGCATAGAATTGGACCCAACGCTGATGAATTAATGTTTAGAACAAATTATAATTTTAACGAGCGATTAAGATTATCAATTGAGTACCGTTATCAGCGCGAAGGTAATAATGTTTATTCTGATGGTGGAACCTTGATAAAAAATGTCGGTGGCGATATTGCTCTTTCGCACGGTTACCAAATTGAAAATGAAACAGCAACTTTTCTTGATGGCGACAGAATTAATACAAATATTTTTGGTATAGGATTGCGGATTGAGCCGATAAGAGATTTTATCTTTGATATTTCTTATAACTATCAAAACCAGAATAATATTGCAAAAAATTTAGAAACAAATCTTAGCTATGCACTTTTAAAATTTACTCTGGAGTATTAATCCGGAAAATTTATCTTATCCTAAAAAGAAGTAGAACTCATTTTATTTTATTAAAATCCGAATAAATATTATTAGAGTAAATAGTTGTAAGTAACAATAAGATTCTCTTTAACAAGAAAATAGATTTTCGATTTCTAAATATTAAAAAGATAGTATAATCAAATAATCGGAATAGATACTAAAATCAAACAGTTGCTAATTATTAACAATGGTACAGGATTTGGTAAATATCAAACAATAAAATTTAATTTAATTAGGATTGCGCATGAAAAACATTACAATTTTTTGTTTTACAATAATATTACTCACATCATTTACTTTTGCTCAAGCTCCGTTAGCAAAAATTAATACGGAGCCGGTTTCGCCTGTTAGTCTTACAACTTTAGGACTAACTACAAATTCAGTTTCTGCAGGTTTGCCGGTTTTTGCAAATAAAACTTACGTTTACCTTTCCGCAAATGATGTAAAAAATTTTCAGCCAGTACTTACTTCTGTTTTTAATCTTATACAAAAACCTTCTGGCTCCACAGCTGTGCTTGAAGATTTAGGCATTGCAAATTGGAAAGGTCTTAAAGCCGATCTGAAAGGTGCTTATAAAATTGAAGTTACTATAACTACAGCAAATGGCACCGATATGGACACAACAACAGTTTACGCTGGT
>Ga0247840_10000240_pt1 | contig 113383 bp, 95 predicted proteins | sample LaCruzMarch2015__FD_192404 | JGI IMG/M metagenome (GOLD analysis project Ga0247840, IMG submission 192404) | Freshwater microbial communities from meromictic Lake La Cruz, Castile-La Mancha, Spain - LaCruzMarch2015_17m | ecosystem: Environmental > Aquatic > Freshwater > Lake | place: Spain... | reverse complement strand
GGAGGAAAGATGTTCGATGCTCTGCTTGAGCATTTCTCCATCCCCGCCCGGCAAATCCGTTCGTCCAATCCCCTGATTGAAGACAACGTCGCCGGTAAATAAGGCCTTCTTTGCCGGCCAGTACAGACAGATGGAGGCAGGGGTATGCCCCGGCGTCCTGAATACCTGAAAGAACTCCGCGCCGATGGTAAGATCCCCTGCCGTCAGGAAGAAGTCCGGTTCGGGAATGCGAAAATACTGACCGGCAAGTTTGCAGATGAACGCATATTCATCCTGATTCATGGCAAAGAGAGTAGGCTTGCCGAATCTTCTCACCCCTTCCAGATGATCGGGATGGCCGTGGGTGGCAATAACGACGTCCACGTCTTCCATGCCGACGCCGGCGTTTTCCATGCCGTCTATAACATGCTGGAAGAGGTGTTCATGCCCCGGGTCGATCAAGATCCGCTTATCTCCGTCAATAAGATAAGCGTTGCAATTGTTTTCCTGATAATGTCGCCAGAGGAAACCCTCACATCCGTCAAAAATTTTCATGGGTTGTTCCTTAATTTGAGAGCATTGAGTTTCTACCGAATATGTCATTCCAGTGAAAGCAGTCTGTAATGACAGGTTTTTGCGGACAAGTCAATTTTCGGGCGCCGGCGATTTACATCTTTGAGGTCGCAGGTATCTTCAGACGCTGATCCACATTGAGCGGGGTCAGGCGCTTGCCCTGATTGAGGTCCTTCAAGGCGCTTACCGTCGTCTTGTGCTTCCGGGCAATGGTGTCAAGACTGTCTCCCTTTTTTACGATATAAATTGTCGTACGCGGCGCCGATCCTTCCGACTTCTTCTTTGCCGTCTTTTCAGCTCCGCCGGACTTCTCCCCTTCCCTGATTTTAATAACCTTGCCTGCGTAAATAGGATCCCGGGATTTCATGTTATTCAGCTTGAGGAGTGCATTTATGGTCGTTTCATGCTTCCGGGCGATAATTTCCAGAGTGTCACCCTTTTCAACCTTGTATTTTAATGCATCCGTTGCAGCCTTTTTTTCCGAGACCTCCCTTGGCGGCTCTTTTTCCGCATCCGGCTCATTCTCACCTGCGGTGGGGATCTTGATCCTCTTTCCCGCAAAGAGGGTATCTTTCATCTTCATCTGGTTGATCTTCAACAGTTCGACCTGGCTTATTCCTTGTTTTTTGGCGATACTTTCAATGCTCTCGCCTCTTTTTACGACATAGCTGGTCGTTGTTATCTCTCGTCTTTCCGTCGCCTCCGCCTTAACCGTTTTTGATGATCGCGCCGCCGTCTTTACATTGCTGTCCTTCAGGGGAATCCTTATTTTCTTGTTCGCATAGAGCGGATCTTTTGGTTTCATGCCGTTGGTTTTCAAAATCAGGGCGGGACTGACATGGTATTTCCTGGCGATCTTGTCTATGCTGTCCCCTCTCTTTACCATATAGAAGACGGTCCCTGTTTTTCCGCCTGCGGTTGCCGGTTCTTTTTTCTTCGTTATTGTATCTTTAGATGCTATCTCTTCGCTCTTTTGGCTCTCCTTCTTAGCTGCGGGCTCTTCCTTCTTCACCGTATCCTCTTTGCGGGAAACGACAGGTTTTGTCTGGCTGGCCAACACGGTTGGCGCTTTTACCGGCGATGATGAAAGGAAGGCGACCGTTGATTTAACGATTGCATCGGCAAGCTCGTTTTGAAAATGACGGCTCCTAAGCTTTTTTTCCTCTTTCGGATTGGAAATGTAGGCGGTTTCAACGAGGACTGAAGGCACTTCCGGCAGCTTCAGGACCATGAACGGCGCCTCCTGAACCGTATTGAATTTTATGCGGTTCACGGCGTTCATATTCTTCAGCAGCTCCTGGCCGAAGTTCCGTGAGGAATTCATGGTACTGGTTTGAAACATGTTCAGGATGATCGGGTCCGATTGGTCACTGGTTGCCTCCCCGTTCCCGGCGCCGCCGACGATGTCGGCAAAGTTTTCATTTCTCGCCAATATTTTCGCCGCTTCACTGCTTGCGCTGCTCAGAGAAAGGCTATAGACAGATGTGCCTGAAGCCTGTCGGCTCCGGGCGGCGTCGGCATGGATGCTGAGAAAAAGATCCGCTCCATATTCCCGGGCTATCTGTAATCTTTTTTTAAAGGAAACATAGTAATCTCCTTCCCGGGTCAGGAAGGCGTGATAACCTTCCAGGGCATTCAGTTTGTCCCTGACTTTCTTACTGATCTCCAGGACAACATTTTTCTCATATGTCTTGTGCTGGCCCACGGCGCCTGGATCTTCACCGCCATGACCGGGATCGATGACAACGATTTTATCCTTGGTCTGAACCTTGACCCGTTCCCGGTCTTCCTGCTCCATTTTTTCGACTTCCGGGAGAATGATGTCGATCACAATCCGGTCCGGTTTCTCTTCAATCTTTTTTACCCGAAAGACCTTGGTTTCCGTGTGGGCAGTCAGATAAAGATCAACTCTCAGCGTTCCCTCCGAGGGGGTAGTAAGGGTTATACGGTCAATGCCTGGTTTCTTGATTATTATTGTTCGCGGTCCGGCTTTTACGTATTGGGCGTCGGTGAGATTGATGCTTACCATCATGTCTTTCTTCTCGACGGTGTACTGTGCTTCCTCACTGGTATCAATGACAACGCGGGTATGATCCGGAGCAGCCCAATGCCGGATATTTAAAACATTCGTCGCGGCAAATCCTTGCGAAGACCATAATGCAATAACAAGAATCGCCAGACAATGTAATAATTTCCATATTAGATTTTTCTTTACCGGATGCATGCCCTGCCCCTAACAAATTTCCGCATCAACTGCAAGAAAAGGTTATAGGCGATGGGGTCATCAAAAATAGTTGACAAGCCATTTCGTAAATGTGATTTTCACCGCACAAATATCAGAGACAAAAACATAGAGGATAACGATGCAGGAAAATCGGTTTAAAGAGGCCTTGTTTAATCCCTCCACCTTCCCGGTCACCTGGGAACTTGTACCGGGAAGGGGCGCGAAAGAGGCGGCACAGGAAAAGGCCATGACCCTTGCCAGACAGGCGGCTTCCAGAGGAAACATCCACGCCCTGACCCTTACTGATAACCCGGGCGGAACCCCGGCTATGTCGGCCGATTTCATGGGCAGCGAAATTGTGCATCTGGGCATCGAACCTCTCGTCCACTTTACCTGCAAAGATAAGAACCGCAATGCTATCGAAAGCCAGCTTTACGCCCTGGATCGGGCGGGAGTCCGCAACCTCCTGGTCATGAGCGGCGATTACCCGGTATCTGGTTATCAGGGAAGACCCGCCCCGGTCTTTGATCTGGATCCGACTCATATCCTCCAATTGATATCGGATATGAATCGGGGGCTTGAGTATCCGGGAATCAAAGGCCTCATCCGTCACCAGCCCGGCGATTTCTTCGCCGGAGCGGTTGTTTCTCCCTTCAAGGCGACCGAAGCGGAACAGATGGCCCAGTACTACAAACTGAAAAAAAAGATCGATGCCGGTGCGCAATTCATCGTTACGCAACTGGGATACGACGCCCGAAAATTTCATGAAGTATTGCTCTTCATGAAACAAAGGGGTTTCAACATTCCCTTGGTGGGGAACATTTATATCCTTCCCTTTGGTGCGGCCAAAATGATGAACCGCAATGACCTGCCGGGCTCCGTCGTTACGGATAAACTCCTCGCCGACATTGACCGGGAGCGAAACGATCCGGACAAGGGAGAAAAAGCCAGAATCCTGCGCGCTGCGAGACTGTACGCCATCATGAAGGGAATGGGATACAGTGGGGTGCATATCGGTGGTCACAATATTAAATATGAGCAGGTGGACGAGATTATCAGGCAGGGGGAAGCGCTCACATCCCAATGGACCAGCCTGATCCGGCACCTTGATTATCCCATTGACCGTGGTTTTTATTACTTTGAGCATGATCCGGACACGGGCCTTAACCGGGAGACGCCAACCCGGCGGCAGGATTGCGCGCTCGCTGCCAAAGTCGAATGCTCGTATGGTTTTTCGCGCTTCTTCCATCAACTGATGTATGAGCCGGGAAGGAATCTCTACGGCATCATGAAGGGACTTTGCGGTAAAGTGCAGGGAACAAAGATGGAAGGTCTCTTTCACAAACTGGAACACTTAACCAAGGTCGCCCTCTTTGACTGCAGAGACTGTGGGGATTGCGCCCTCATCGATGTGGCCTATCTCTGCCCAATGTCGCAATGTCCGAAAAACCAGCGCAACGGCGCCTGTGGAGGCAGTTTTCAGGGGTGGTGTGAGGTTTTTCCCGAAAAGAGACAATGCGTTTATGTCCGGGCCTATGCCCGCTTGAAGAAACGCGGTGAGGAAGGAGAGTTTGGAAAATACATCATCCCGCCATGCAACTGGGATCTTTATCAAACCTCGTCCTGGGTCAACTATTATCTCGGAAAAGACCATACCTCCAAAAGGCAAGACGGTAATTCCTCTGAACAGTCATCCGGCGCATAAAAAGTCGCTCTTTACCCCGTTGTGGAAACCAAAAACGGAGAAATCCGAAAGATACCCATGAATAAGCATTTGACAACGATCTTAAAAAATGTAAGAGACACGGGCATGTTAGCCGAAATAATTAATAGGGCGATTAGCTCAGATGGATAGAGCGTTGGCCTCCGAAGCCAAAGGCCCCGGGTTCGAGTCCCGGATCGCCCACCAATAACAACGGGGACTTAGGGAGCATTACTAAGCCCCTCTTTTTTTCTGCTACCATATAGCTACCCTTTTTGTAAGTACCCGCATATATCCCTTGATATTACCCTTCTTTTGTTGTAGGTTAGGTTCAATGACAAAGCCAAACCACGAGCAATCGTGGGACGGAAAGCCGCGGGTCCCCAGAGGACAGCCGGGTTGCCTAATTACCGGATGATTTAGCCTGTGGCCAAGTGCTGCGGGCTTTTTTATTTGGGGCAGAAGCCTGAAGGAGTGAAAAGAGGAAGCAAAATGGCAAATGACAGGGAAGAGCGGGGCAGGAAACTGTGCGAGGTGAGCAGGTTGGAATCATTGAACAGGCTTAATTTACCTATCAGTACCACATTTCAGTCGTAAATCATTAAGGCGGACGTCAGCGTGGGCAAGGTTTCCCATCATTACTGGAATGGATTCTATGGTTACGATTCCATAATTCTCTCCGAGAGCGTTGAACGCACCACCATTCTTTCAGTATTATTCTTTTAATTCAGCATGTTAACATTAACTATTTTTATCTTGGCGGTTGGCATAGGTCTTGTAAGTATAATTCAAAGGCCTTATAGTTTCATTAAATAAGATTGAAAAATATGGAGTCATTTATGATTAAATGGCGATTAATGTTGAAGACATTGCCTCTTGTTGCACTTATAACAGCGATTAAAATTGGATTGGATTTTGGCCTGAAATTTTCGGGTATGATCAAGTTCTCCGATGTAGCAATTATTATGACCGGGGGAATTTTTCTGATGGGTTTTATGCTGGCCGGGGTTCTTGCGGATTATAAGGAATCGGAAAAGCTTCCAGGAGAACTGGTATGTTCGATGGAAGTAATAGATGAAGGCTTATGCCACATCGGGATTGCAAAGCAGAATATCCAATTGTCAGAAATACGGAAGATGGTAATGGGCCTTGCGGATTTAATTAATTACTGGCTGAACAAGAAGGTCAAATCGGACAAAGTGTTTGATGCGATTGCACAGATCTCTGTGAAAGTACAGCCTCTGGATTCCACAGCTATATCGGTCCGGGTTCTGAATGAATTGAATACGTTGCGGAAAACTGTGATGAGGATAGATGTAATAAAACGCACTTCGTTTCTGCAGTCTGGGTATGCCCTTCTGGATACAATCGTGGTGTTGGTACTTGTGCTGCTGATGTTCTCAAAATTTGAGACGGTAATCAGCGAAGGAATTGTGACATTTTTTGTCTCCCTGGTTTATGTCTATATGATCAGGCTGATCAGGGACATTGACGATCCATTTGAATATGAAGAGGGAAAACAGAGCCAGGCTGCGGACGTAGATCTATTCCCTCTGGAGGAATTCCGAAAGCGACTGCAGGCCCGGATGTAAGCACTGCTCCTTGGCCCTAAACAGAAAAAAGCCCCGAATCAGAGACACGACCATAAGCTAATGAGGTGAATATTATTCTAGATTTAAGTACCCTTCGGCTCAAGTGGCGGCATTTTAAAAGATTACTGACTCCAGATGGATTTGCATCATCGTCACTCTGGTTTCAGCTAGCTGCAATATTCTTATTTAGTGCCTCGATAATTGTAATACTGTCCCCCTTGATGGGGTCTCTATCTCTCAGTTATAGAATATTCGCAGATCCTTCCGCTTATGCTGATGTAGCAGGAATTTGGCAAGTAATATTCGGCCTTGTTCAGGTCTGTGTCGGACTAATTTTCTTTTCTTTTATTATTTCAGTTCTCTGTGCTGCATTAGATGAACTAATTGAAAAGATTAAAGACGGTTTATTGCCATACAAAAAATCTGGGCATTTTTTAATAATAAATTACAACATCAAATTGCCCCTTATTCTTGATGAGATCAACCAACGTGCTTCTCAGCAAAAGCAAGTCTATGATGTTGTATTAGTGTTTCCAGATAATGATACTATTGATATACTAAGAAATTATTTAGAAACTCATTGCTGGAATAGTCTGGAAGTCTTTATCCGTCAGGGGGATCTTACCTCCTATGAAACATATAAACGTCTTTCTATTGAAAAAGCCTTTGGCATAGTCATTTTAGCTTCTGATGCGCATCAAACCGATTTTGACCGTGACAATTTTAACCTTAAAATTCTGGCTTCTCTGGTTAACTCAAAATGTTTTATGAACCACCTCATGCAATGTCAAAGAAAACGAAAACCGATCAAATGCTCAATAGAACTATCCGACGAGGTGTGCAGTCGCAAAATTGCGTTGGCTATGGTAGATGCTGATGGGGAACCGCTTTTTGCTGTAGCATCACAGCGAGAAGTGCTTGGGAATGTTATATCTCGCTGCATGGTAGATATTGTTCACTACAAAATATATGTCGAAATTCTGTCGCTAAATGGCTCCTCAATACATTTTGTTGATCCTAATAAGTTCTCGCAAAGAGGGATATCTGCTGGAATCAGTTTCGAACAGATGCTACTTGGCTTTGATGGCGGAACATTAATTGGATACTCCAGAACTAACGACAACGGACAATTCCAATTAAAGATCTGCCCATTTGCCGAGCCATTACAACCAGCAGATTGGCTTTTGTTTTTGACAGATGATCCGCTTAAGATAACTTATTCTAACGCGCCATTAACTGTAGACAAGAAAATTAAGGTTATTCCACCAAGTGAGATTGCCAGTCGGAAAATCTGTGTAATTGGTGATACGTGGCCTGTAGGCAATCTCAGTAACTTTATTGATCAGGCCAGTATAGATTTTCTTAATAAATCACATTATATTTTTGATGATATAGAGGAGTATTTTGAAACTGATTTTATAGAGATGCTGAAGCATTCAGATTATGACAATATAATAGTTAATCTTGAAGACGAACTTGGTTTTCGTCTAACATTATTATTATTAACTTCTACGGCTATTAATGATCCTTTTCTAGAAAAAATTATAACAATTATTACCAACCCTATAATTGAAGGATTGCTGAACATGAATGATCGTTATCGCAATTCCGTGCTCTCTCATAAAATTGCGGCAAAATATATTTCTCAGCTATCCTTCCAAAAAAACGTCGAGAAATTCTTTTTAGAGTTGGCATATCCTGAAGGCTTTGAGTTCAATCTGCTTGATGTTGGTGTGCATATTTCGATTGCAGATTTTGATACAGTTTCGGAACTTAAACATATATTAGCTTCTTATCAAATGATTTATGTCGGTATTGTTGATAAGGAAAAAAATATTCATTTTGATTCACAAAATATAAAAGAAGCAATCCAGATCATTGTCCTTAGTCAAGGTGAATATTAGAAGTAGTAGATTGACATAGGTATTCCCTCACGGGATTTCCCTGTCACACCACCGGGCATACAGGTCAAGTACCACGGCGGTTTGATCGGGTTAAGCGCTACAAGCTACGGCCACTCGTGGCAGACCGATTGAGTCGAAATAGTGATTACGCAGTGCTTGTTGGATCGCTGGGTGACCGGACATGCGCCAAAATCCGGTTGGTGATCCGGCAGCTACCGCGGCGTTGAACTTTGGAACACCGCGTCGGCGCAGTTCCTTGAAGCGATTTGGTCCATTTCCCCACTGCCGCCAGAGGTACATTCTCAATCTCCGGCGAATCCGCGCATCCTGGCTGGACAGCACTCTTGGCGTCTGACAGAAGCCAAAGTAGCCAAGCCATCCAATCAGATATGGCGCTAACTTTTCTATTAGCTTCGGCAGACTGACCCCATATGTCCGTCGGGTAAGTTTTCGGAGCTGCGTTTTGAACCGATCAATATCCGATGTCGATACTTCGGGCACATCACTATGTGGTATTTGCATTCGTATATCGAGTGTGATAGCTTCTTAAGGCGACTTTTCATTTGTACCTCCCTCCAATGGTACCTTTCAGGAGGGAGGTACATTATAACAACTCAAACGGTTTAACATGCTTATTGTACCACTACCAGAGGTAGTGGTTTATGCAGATTAATTAATAAATCGGTAAATTCTTTATCAGCAGAGTACGGAGGGCAGTCGTATTGAGATTTAAGAGAAGCACAGTAATGTTTTTGTCATTGATTTTGTTATTGATTGGTGCGGCGGCTGCAGTTGCCGCGGAGCTGACGCCGGCGGAAGGTGCGAAAAAGGTAGAACAAAAAGTTGAGGAGGCAAAACCGACGACCGATTTGACGGTCAGCGTCCTAAGCGCTTATATTTCCAAGGGCGACGAACTGTCCCGCAACAGCATTGTCATAGAGCCCCAGATTGTACTTGGTTACAAGGGATTTTCCCTGAATATCTGGGGAAACCTGGACACCCGTCCCTATCTTGCCGATACGTCAACCTATAAAGGAGACAAAAGGCAGAACTGGACGGAGACGGATTTGACCCTTGCCTACAACCGGTCTTTTGGGATCGTGAATACAGGGATTGCTTACACCTATTTTGGTAATGCCGCCTATTGGAACTCGGACAACACCGGCGCCGGGCCTGATCAGAAGGATGACCAGGAAGTCTCCCTGTCTCTGGGCCTAAATACAATCCTTGCTCCCAACCTCAAGGTGGCGCGGTCCTTTGACAGCACCCAGATCTGGTATATGCTTCTGGGCCTGTCTCATACCTTTGAGATCAACAAAGTCGTCGGGGTAACGATTGCCGCCTCGGGCAGTTACCTGATCAGCCAGGATGACAGCCGCCTGAAGGTCAACAGCGACGGAACGGATAGGCAGTCGGACGGATCGAAGAACAGCCGGTACAACAATTTCCACGACGCCGTAGTTTCGGTGAATCTCCCCATCAAGCCGACTTCATATCTGACGATCACTCCCCAAATCTCTTACATTTTCCCTATGGGCGATGATGCGAAATATGACATGAAGTACAGGAGCATGCAACAGGATACGACCTTTGTCGACCGTCAGAGCTCCTATTTGGTAGGCGGGGCCTCAGTGACCTTGAGTTTCTAAGATCAGGTATAGCGGCACTTATGCAGCCAAGTATTCTCACATCCCTAACAGGGACTTCCTATACTACTTAAGCCTCGCCACTGGGCAGTAGGAGAAGATGTTAATGACAGGTTTCATGATGCGCGAATTGGGAGGCAATGTACTGTTCGGTAGCGGGGCGATTGGAACCTGCCTGCGTCAGGCGAGTGGTACGGGCGATGAGCCAGTGGAACTCCTCAATCTCAGACAACCAGATACTGTCAGGAGTTTGCATGCCGCCTATCGATTGGCGGGATCACGGATTCTTGTGACCAACACATTCGCGGCAAATACGTTGGTCTTCAGTGATGCCGGTGTTGCGGACTTGTGTGAAGCTACAAACCTTGCCGGTGTAGCCCTGGCGCGGGAGGTTGGTGGTGCGGAATGCATGATCTGGGCTTCGATGGGGCCATTGGGACTGGGGTTACGGCAGGATGATTACGCGGCCGATGCCCTGCTTGATGTCTATCGCAATCAGTGCAAGACGCTTGGCGCTGCCGATGCGCTGTTGCTGGAAACGTTTATGGATGTGCGGGAAGCTCGGGTGGCGCTGCAAGCGGCATCCGAGACCGGCCTGCCGGTCATTTTCCAGATCGGCAATACCGGGGGAGGAGCACAGCGGTGGAATCGCGTGGATCAGCTTCTCCAGGAGGCACACCGGGCAGGCGTCATCGCCGTGGGAACAAACTGTTACCATCCGGAGGAGATTGTGCGGGTGGCAGCCTACATCGGCGCGCACACTAATCTGCCCTTAACCGCTTCGCCGAATGCCGGGCATCCGCGGATCGAGCGAGGGGTAGTGAAATATGAATTTACGCCGGATGATTTCGCCGCCACAGCGGTGTCCCTATCCGCTGCAGGAGTTGCGGTTATTGGCGGTTGTTGCGGCACGACACCGGAGCACATCCACAGGATGGCGGAGGTGCTGGGGCAGCGTGCCGTCATATCGCGGCCACGGATTCAAATCTCTGCCAAACAAGCCCCTGTACTCCCGGAACGCCTGGACATCACAGACAACACCGTTCGTTCCATGATGAAATCAACCCGCTTCATTGTCAGCGTGGAAATACGCGCCGATCGCATGCGGTCTCTGGATGAGATTGTGCTTGGTGCATCGAAAGTGGCGGCAGCCGGGGCGGACATGTTCGATGTGCCGGATAATTCAGGGGCAAACGTAGGACGAGATGCGATAATAACGGCCTCTCGTCTGCAGAATGACCTTCAGATTCCTTCGATCTGTCATTTCAGTGTGACCCAATCCAACCTTATGCGGCTCCACTCCATGCTCATCGGAGGCTGGGATTCAGGTCTGCGCGGTCTTCTGGCGATTACGGGTGATGCGCCCTCCATGGGACATCTGGGCAATCTGGCTCACCGCGTTGTAGACATGCGGAGTTCAGTCGAATTGCTGCGTCTGATCCGAGAACTGCGCAATGGGAAGATCATCAACGGAGAGGGGTTGGCGGATCCTCCCGACTTTTGTGCCGGTTGTGCCATCGGACGGCCGATCCCGGCACAAATTCGGTGGCTGAAGACCAAAATCGACGCCGGAGCCGAGTTTGTGTTCTCCCAGCCTGTTTTTTCTCTCGACGACTACAGGAAGCTGCGTGACGCCCTGGCGGGATTGACGATCAGGTTCTTCCCCGGCATCATGCCCCTAGTCAGCCTCCGCAGCGCAACGTTTCTGGCCGGCGGCCGTATTCCGGGGATTGTAGTTCCGGAGGATGTCGTGGCAAGTTTCACGAGGTATGAAACGCCTGCGGATCAGCGCCGCTTCGGCCTGGATCAGGCTTGTGAACTTGCAGCCGCCATTGCGGAGGATGCGGCCGGGCTCTACCTCATCATGCCTTTTGGCAAAGGCTGTTATGAAGATTCAGCGCATATCGTGCGTCATGTCAGGGAGCACCGGGGTTAAAGCCGGCTTGATACGAGAGAATCGATTATTTTCGATCATAATAATCTACGGCATCAGAAGTTGAATGATTTCTTTTATATCAGGCAATTCCTTGATGGGATATATTTTTACAAAGCTCACCTTGCCTTTTTCATCGATGATGATGTTGGCTCGTTCAGAAAACCCTTCCTCGCGAAGGATTCCCAATGATTTTGCCACGGCGCCATGAGGCCAGAAATCGGCAAGCATACGGGTGTAATGAATCTTCAGGCTTTTTACCCACGCCGCCTTGCAGGGCACACTATCAACACTCAGTCCTACAGCTATGGTGTTAAATTTTTCAAATATTTTCCGGTTTTTCTCAAGATCCTTCATCTGGTTGGCGCAAATCGGCGTCCATGCCAGGGGATGAAACGAAAGGAGCACCTTCTTCCCTTGACATTCGGAAAGGATGAACTCCTGCCCCTTCTGATCCCTGAGAATAAAATCCTTTACCTTTTTTCCTACGTCTATACCCTTGTTTTCCATAGCTCCAACCCTCCTCCTTGTGCTATATTTACAAACGAGAGGTTTCACTCCCAATTATTTAAATAGCGATTTTGTTTATCATTGCACGTCGTGAACAGGAAAGATAGAAATATTTTTCTTTCTTAATACAGCACTTTGAGGGATTTGAAAAGTGGTTTTCACGCTGGCTGTGAATCATTTTTCTTTTTATTCAGAGGCTAACTTTCATTCCAGGAGGACGACATGATTATCGAAAGCAAGGGCCGGATCCAAGACGGAATCTATGCCATCGGCGCCGCAGAATTACCCGGTTATCTCTTGGCGGGGGATCATCCCGTCCTTTTCGACGCCGGAATGACCTTCATGGGTCCCCTCTATCTTGCCGAACTGGAAAATCATCTGGGAGACGTCAATCGCCTGCAATTCCATCTCCTGACCCATTCCCACTTCGATCATGCCGGGGCCTCACCGTTTTTAAAAAGGCACATACCGAACATGCAGATCGGCGCCAGCCAGGCGGCGGCAGAAACCTTCCGGAAACCCAACGCCATCGAACTGATCCGGAACCTCAGCCGGTCACTGGAGGAAAAATACCAGGACTTGATCGGTAATGCGGATGTAACCTTTCAGGGGCTTGCAATCGACCTTGTTCTCGACGAGGGGACAGAGATCGATCTGGGAGCAGGGCTGACCTGCAAGGTAATAGCCACCCCCGGGCATACCCGGGACTCGCTTTCCTTCTACATCCCTGGACTGAAGGCCGTCATCACCGGTGAGGCGGCGGGTGTGTTCGATCGGAATTTTACTATTCACCCTGAATTTACATCGAGTTACAAGGACTATATGAACTCTCTGGATAAGTTGGCGGGGTTGGACATTGAAATTCTCATGATGAGCCATTTTTTTACCCTGACGGCGGAAGACGCCCGGGGATACATGAAACAGTCCATAGAAAAAACGAAGATCTTCAAGGGAAGAATTGAACGCTATTTGGCAGACTCGGGAGGAGACCGCAAGCCAGTGGTTCAGAAGATCTTCAAGGAAGATTTTGAAGACACGGGGGCTATTCTTCAGGACGTCCGCCCCTATGTGATCAACCTGGAGGCAAAGGTGCGTGTAATTGCCGAAGATAGGTAACAGCAGGCATTCCGAAATTTCAACCCATACCCGCCCCTCCCCTTGAAGGGGAGGGAGAAAATTGCCTTTTGCAAGCGCACCATGATTGCGTCCTCTGCCTTTGCCAAGGTGACAGAGATTATCTCCCCCTGTGACGGGGGAGGGTTAGGATGCTTGCAGCTATTTTTTTGAATCAGGATAGTATGGCTTGGTAATACCCCACCAGTTTCGGGACTTCGATTTGTTGACATCATCCTGATCGATGTTGCGATAGCCAATCAAACTGAAACCCATGTGACTCCAGTCATTGTAAACCGAATCATGTTTGAAAAACTCGGATTCCTTGATCGCCGCTCCGCAACCACAGAGCATGACAATCATCCCTGCAATCAACAATTTCTTCACGCCCATCCTCCTTTTTCTTTTTTGCCGGTGGTCTGTCTTTATCGACGGCTCCAACACACCAGTCTATTAACCTATTAACGCTTTTTAAAAAAGCCCATTAAAAATTCACTGTCTACAGGTGAAAGATCGAACTTGAAGACCGCCTGCTCGATAAGCTTCGGAATAGATTGGCCCGGTTTCTCTTCAATACACTGCGAAATCCATTTAATCGCCCTTTGTACATCATCGCTGTCCGGCATGATCGTTGCCATAAAAAATAATTCCTCCTTCTTTTATTTATTGTTAATTATTTCTATACTGCTGCCCGAGAACCTCGTAAATGGCCAGATTGCCTATTTGCGGAGGCGCCTCGACAACCTCTATTTCCCTTACATCCACAACAGAACTAACCACTGACTGACAGGTCTTCTCAGTAATTAAAATTGAGTTCGGTCGAAACTTCGTCAGTCCCTGAAGCCGAAAAACAATGTTGACAGAGTCGCCTATCACGGAATAATCCATTTTTTTGTCAAAACCGATATTCCCGACCACAGCCTCACCGGTATGAATACTGATCCCCATTTTCAGGGGCATGTCAATGAGTTTCTTCGCGAACTCGTTTACTTCCGTCATCGCCGCCTGCATCTCAAGGGCCGCACTGATGGCATTATCCGCATCGTAGGAAGAGGATACCGGGGCGCCGAAGACGGCTAAAAATCCGTCCCCCAGATATTTGTCAACAATACCCCGATGTTTGAAAATGATTTCCCCCATGACACCAAAGAAATGATTCAACATCGCCACCGTTTTTCGGGGGCCGATGTTCATGGAAAGGGTGGAGAATTCTCGCAGGTCGATGTTGAGCATGGTCAACATGCGGATCTCTTCGGTCACGGGCTGATCCATCGTCACATTGTGAACGATCCGGTCCACCACCTCTTTGGGAACAAACTTTTGAAACACACCCCGGATGTGACGTTCCTGTTCTGCCATCGCCAGCGTCTTCTGATATAACCTGGCATTATCAAGGGCAATACTCACCGATGTACCGATGGACTGAAGAAGCTGGAGGTCCCCCTCATTGAATTCGTCTTTTAGCTTATTGAGTACTTCGATTACCCCCAGCACCCTTCCCTTGGAAATTAGGGGGACACATAGCACTGATCTGGTTTTAAAACCAGTCTTCTCATCTATGATGGGATAAAAATATTGGGACGCCCGCGCATCCCGTATCAGGATCGGCTCCCCTCTAGTCGCCACATAACCGGCAACACCCTTCCCCAGCTTCAGTTTCATGTTTTTTAGTTCATCAAGGCTAATATTTTGATTGGAATTGAATGACTCCTTGAATACGAGTTCATCACCTTCAAGAAGGAGCAGCGAACCTGCTTCGACATTGATCACCGTCTGGATCATTTGCAGGGTGTGCTTGATGACCTCATCAATATCAAATGTGGAAGCAGCGAGAATACTGCCTACCTGCTTCATGAAATCCATTTCCTGGTCTCTCTTGTCAATCATGCCGGAAAGACGTTCTCTTTCCAGGGCCATGGACAACAGACTGGCTACCAGTTCCATCTGCTCATGTCGTTCTGCGAAGGCGCCTTCCCGTTGCGAGCCCAGGACGAGAACGCCTGAGTTTTCCCCCTCGCTGTGCAAGGCAGACAAACCGACGGATTGCAACTGCTGTTTATAAAAGAGTTCCTGTTCGACAGGGTGGTCGCTGTGTTCCAGACGATTAACAATCAGCGTATTTCCCTGCTGCATGACCTTATCCAGCAGGGAACCCCGGCAGGGATAATCCTCGTTCCTCCTCAGATCAGCCGGCATGCTTGCGAGATAATCAAAAACATATAAAGCGGAGGGATGATCCTTCCTGGCCACCATGATAATGGCCAGATCAAAAGGAACCGCGCTGCGCAACTGGTAAAAGAAAGCGTGGATCATATCGAGATCCATAGCTTTCGCCTCGATCATTTTAAATCCCATGTCCATGACCTTGACAAGCTGTTTCTTTTCAGCATCGGACTTCATCAGCGCCAGGTTATCGTAGGTGAAGGAGGCATTGCTCAGCAAGGGAGTGAGGATATCGACATCTTCCTGGGTAAAAGGCTTTTCATTCGTTCTTCTCGACATGGTCAAGACGCCGATGACAGTGCTGATCCCTTTCAAGGGCATGCAGAGGAATGATTTTGTGCCATACTGGTCACGGTTCACGCGTCCGAAACGGTTATCCGTCTCAATATCAGTAACCAGGAGGGGCGACTTGTTGATCACGGCAAACTTGGCGATGCTGGCGCCAAAATCTATCCGGTCCCCTTTTTTAATTTTATCTCCATGGCCGATGCTGGCTTGGACAACGAAGTTTTCCCGCCGGGGACGCTCCAGAATCAGCACCGAGCCAATATCGGCACTGACGAGCTTCAGGGCCCTCTCCAAGGTTATGAAAAATAGATCTTCCGTGTCAAAGGTCACATAGCAGAGATCCGAAAGTTCCTTCAATGTGGAGATCTGCGATGTCTTTTCACGCAACTGCCCGAAGCTCGTTCTCAATTCCTTCTCGAGGGACTGAAATGATTGAACAATCCCTTCCAGTTCGTTGGCCGCATCCTGCCGGGGGCCAGAAAACTCATAGGCTGAAGATTCAGACATATTTTTGGAAACCAAGGTAATATTGTCAAAGATCTTCCGGACCATCGAGTAGGCGAACAGGGAAAAAACGAGGAGGGAGATGAAATATATTGGAATATATTCGTCGTCAAGAATATCATACTTAATAGCAAAAAAGAAAAAACCGAGGAGGGGGACGAGAAAGAAGAGGCTGAAAATTATGGTCAGGCGATAGTTGAGGCCCTTACTCTCAATCGATATCGATGAAAACCACTTACTGAAGTTCACGGCCGCTCCTTTCCCACCAAGGGCAGATATCTGCAAATGCTCCATGAGTTTACCGGAAGATGCTTCGATTTTCAAGGTGAATCCTTTATCTTTTTTTATTTCCACAAAATCCTTGATTTCTGGAGAAAGCTGATGTAGTGAACGCGTTCGTTTTAAACAAATTAACAGGACTCCTTGTCCAGGCCCCGAGCCTGGACTTTAGAGCCGAGAGGAGGACAGATGCCAAGAAGATACGAAACCATCTTCATTACCCCCGCCGATATACCTGATGAGGAGCTGCAATCCTTGATTGAAAGGTACAGCGCCATCATTACCGGACGTAAAGGGATCCTGGTCAAGGTCGAAAAATGGGGCAAGCGGAAATTGGCCTACGAAATCAAGAAGCATTTAAGAGGCTACTATATCTTGCTTGATTTCGCCAGCCAGACTGATGTCGTCAACGAACTTGAAAGAAACTTCAAGATTGACGATAAGATTCTCAAGTACATGACCATAAAGAAGGAAGATGTTGCTGACCTGAAGGTCTTGGAAATGGAAATCAACTTGCCCGCCAAGGGAACCATACCCGAGGAAGCTATTGTCCCACCCACAAGTCCCGAAAAGACTGAAGAGGAAAAGGGCTCCGTGGCGCCGGCTGCCGACGAAACATCAGGATAATCAAGGGGAGGTAAAGAAACGTGACACCCGTAAGAAGCTCAAGGCCACAGAGGCCGCAGAAAAAGTTTTTCCATCGCCGTAAGTTTTGCCGGTTCTGTACGGATTCCAATCTTAAAATTGATTACAAGGATCCCCACACCTTAAGGGATTTTGTAACCGAGCGAGGCAAAATTATGCCGAGAAGAATAACCGGAAATTGTTCCAAACACCAGCGAACTCTGACCCTCGCCGTAAAAAGGGCCAGAACCATCGCGCTGCTGCCTTTTGCAGTATCCGAAGGTTGACCAATAGATACGCCCGACTCTCAACCGGAATGGACGCACCCACAAGGGACTCCATTCCGGTTAGATCGTAAGAAGGCGGATGTTGCCAGTGGACGCGGGAAGAAGGGGTTTCTTGATTGCTGAGGTTGTCCGGGGTGTTTTCATATCATCCCTCGTATTTCTAACCGTTACCCTGGTCCCCCTGCTCAGCACCATGATGCTGATCATGGTCCCCCTTCCCATTTGCTTCTTCTTTGCAAAACTTGGCAGAATCCAAGGTTTCTTGGTCTTTGTCTTGTCCCTGAGCATTGTGGGGGTGGTGGAGTATGCTATTAATGCCCAGTCCGCCCTGACCATTTTATTTACTCTCGGCGCCTTGGGGATGGTTCTTTCAGAAGTCATGAAGAGGAGCCTGACCATAGGCTATTCTATTTCCGTTGCCGCATTCGCGGGTATTTTCTTTATGGGCGCTATCCTTATATATAACAGCCTCCAGTTCGGAAAGCTTCCCTGGGACCAGATATACGTCTATGTGTCCAGTATGGTTCAAGAAAACATCAAATTATACGGACAACTCGATCTTCCCTCGGAACAGATGCAGTATATCAAGGAAAATTCCGGGAAAATCGCGCGCATCCTTACCTACACCTTCCCTTCTCTTTCCCTGATAAGCCTGTCCGTGATCATCTTGGTTAATATCCTTATCAGCCGAACATTGTTCAAGGTAGCGGCACTTCCCTGCCCCGATTTTGGCGACCTGTCCCTTTGGAAAGCGTCAGACTATCTGGTCTGGATATTGATTGTCTCCGGGGCAGGCATCTTGATTCCCTTGCTGTGGATCAAGTTTACGGCCCTGAATCTTCTGATCCTGTGTCTCTTCATTTATTTTCTCCAGGGGATTGCGATTGTAGAATTTTTCTTCAAAAGGAAGAAAGCTCCGTTCTACTTGCGTTTTCTATTTTATTTCCTTATCATGATCCAGCAATACCTGATGTTTTTTGTTGTCGCCGCCGGTCTTTTCGACCTGTGGATCGATTTCAGGAAAGCGCCGGCCCCGACAAAAGACCAAAACCCATAACTTTAGCCAAAACAATTAGGAGGACCATTTATGAAAGTCATTTTGATGCAAAACATCGACGACCTCGGCAAGATTGGAGAAATTGTCAATGTTTCTGACGGTTTTGCGAGAAATTATTTAATACCGAAGGGGTTTGCTGCGGAAGCGAGCAGCAGGACCATCCAGTCCCTGGAACATGAGAAGAAAAAGATTCTCCAGAGGGCAGAAAAGGAAAAACATAATGCCCAGGTTCTTCTGGATAAGCTGGCCGGCGTCAACTGTGTAATCGCGAGACGCGTCGGTGAACAGGACAAGCTTTTCGGCTCCGTGAACACCAAGGATATCGAAAGCGCCCTTAAAGAACAGGGGCTGGATATCGATCGTAAGGCCATCGTGATGGATGAACAGATCAAGGCCCTGGGAGAATTTACAGTTAAAATCAAACTTGGCGCCGGTCTTTCCGCCGATATTAAAGCCCAAGTTGTAAAGGAAGGCTAAATAAATGAAGGGTGGAAAGGATATTGATTCAACCCTCCATCGTATCCCGCCCCAGAACCTGGAGGCTGAACAATCCATTCTCGGTGGAATTCTCCTTGACAATCAGGGGATTAATGCCGTGCTGGAACTCCTGTCGGCCCAGGATTTTTACAGTGAGTCCCATCGTCGGATCTTTGAGGCGATCCTCAGCCTGTCGAATCGCAGTGACCCCATTGATCTGATCACGCTGAGCAGTACTCTCAAGGACCAAAAGCAACTTGACAGGGTAGGCGGCGCCGCCTATCTGGCCGGATTGGTGGATAATGTTCCTTCGGCGGCCAATATCGCTTACTACGCCAAAATTGTGAAGGAAAAAGCAATTTTGCGAGGTCTGATCAGCACGGCTACGGATATTCTCACCAAAACTTACGATGCCGGCGCCGATGTGGACACTGTCTTGGACGAAGCGGAACAAGCTATCTTTGAAATCTCGGAAAACAAGATCCGTCGGGATTTTTCCCCGATCAAAGAGATTATCAAGGACAGTTTTCGAACCATCGAAGATCTCTATGCCCGCAAGGAACTGGTCACCGGGGTTCCCACGGGCTTTGATAAGGTTGACGATCTGACCTCGGGACTGCAAAACGCCGACCTGATCATTATTGCCGGTCGGCCCAGCATGGGTAAAACGGCCTTTGCCCTTAATATCGCCCAGTATGTGGGTACGCAAAGGTCAATCCCGGTATGCCTTTTTTCGCTGGAAATGGCCAAGGAGCAAATTGCCATGCGTATGCTCGCCTCGTTGGCCAAAGTTGATTCTCAAAGGATTCGCAAGGGATTTCTCGGGGAAACGGACTGGCCAAAGCTGACCACAGCGGCAGGCAGCCTTTCCGAGGCTCCTATATTTATCGATGACTCTGCGGGAATTACCGTTCTGGAAATGAAGGCCAAAGCACGACGCCTTAAAGCGGAAAAAGGTCTCGGTCTGATCATTATTGACTATCTGCAACTGATGAGGAGTGGAGGCAGGAAAGATTCCCGGGAGCAGGAAATCTCTGAAATCAGCCGCTCCCTGAAGGCCCTTGCCAAGGAATTGAATGTCCCAGTAATCGCCCTCTCCCAGCTCAACCGGCAGGTAGAGGTTCGCACCAATCGCCGCCCCCAGATGGCGGATCTCCGGGAATCGGGGGCCATCGAACAGGACGCCGATGTCATCGCCTTCATTTACCGCGATGAAGTTTATAACAAGGCTGAAGACAATCCCGAAAAGGGAATCGCCGAGGTCATCATCGCCAAGCAGCGGAATGGACCCATCGGAATGGCGAAACTGGCTTTTCTTGAAAAATATACTTCCTTTGAAAACCTGGCCCGGATTGACGACTAATTCCGAGTCTAAATCAAAGCGCTATCTTCGTTGGCATCGTCATCGGCTCCTCGACGTATGAACAATACGTCTGCGTCGCCTCTTCCTCGCCGCCTTGATATCATCTTTGATTTAGACTCGGAAAAAACTTTTCAGTTTTCTAAAAGCTGAGGCGTTTCGCCTGTATAAGGAATGGATAGGCGGAGTTTTTTCAAGGCCTGCTTCTCGATCTGTCGCGCCCGCTCCCGGGTAATTTTATATCGGTCACCGATTTCCTGAAGAGTCAGGGGATTATCGGCCATAACACGCTGCTTGATAATAAATTCCTCTTTCTCTGTCAATTTCGCCAAGGCCCCGGCAATGTGTCTCGAGACAATCTCCGTCTCCTCTTTCTTGATGAGGGCCGATTCCTGGTTCTCACCGTCATAGGTGAGATAATCGATATGCGTCGCATCACTGTCATCGTTTATATAGGCATCCAGTGAAACGTCACGGTTGGTCATCCGCAAATCCATTTCCTGGATTTCCCCTGATTTGACGCCCAGGGACGCTGCTATCTCACCAAATTCGGGATTTTTCTGAGAGAGGGTTTCCAGTCTTTTTTTGGCCTGCCCTAACTTGAAAAATAATTTTCGCTGGACCTGGGTTGTGCCAATTTTGACCAGGCTCCAAGTTTTTATGATATAATTCTGCATATACGCCCTGATCCACCAGACCGCATAAGAAATGAGGCGGTAACCTTTGTAGGGGTCGAACTTCTTGACCGCATGCATCAAGCCGATGTTCCCCTCCTGGATAAGGTCGGCCAACTTTATCCCGTAATTACGATATTCATGAGCAACTTTAACTACAAAGCGCAGGTTGGACACGACCAGTTTTTCCGCCGCTGCCATATCGTTAAACTTTTTTAGACGAACGGCAAGACTGAACTCCTCTTCCGGGGTGAGGAGAGGGAACTGATTGATTTCTGAAATATAGCGATCAAGAGTGCCGGTAAGGGCTGGGAAATTCAAAGCGTTATTCCTCTTATTCAAGTAATTACATAAGGTTATACTCTATAGGCTGCTTTAGAACCCCTGTCAAGGTTTTTTTATCATGCCGGTCATATCTTGACACCAATGATTAAGGTGGTTAATTTACGGCGGAATGTAAATAAAAATGGGGGCAGGACATGTCAACGATACAGAAAGCCATATTGGATTTTGGTTGCCGGATCGCACAGGAAGTGGAAGCCAGGGCGCTGCTGATGTATGCCGACGCCGCTTCGGAGTTACCCCTCTGCGAAGAGACGCTTCCGGGTTTTGATCTGATTCTCGTGACAAAAGATGAACATGTTCCGGAGCGATTTGAAGGCGCCTGTATCACCCTCAATGTTCCCAACGTCAATCTTACCCGGGTGGGCCAGATCAAAATCGCCATTACCAAGGGAATAGCCATGGGCCTTTTCAAGAAAGGCGACAAGGTCGTCTGCCTGAGCGGTGTTCCCAGGTTCGGCTATGTGGACAGCATCTTTGTCATCGATGTAGGAAGAGAGTTTGAAATCCTCACCTCCGAACATTTGGTGAATCTTACCGAAAAGGTTCATCCCGAGGTTTTTGGAGCTATTCTCAACTTGTCGATCGAACTGGCCGCCCAGGGTCGGGAAGGCCGCAAGGTAGGAACCAGTTTTATTATCGGAGATCATGACCGGGTTCTCCAGCTCTCACGGCAGATGATTATCAATCCCTTCATGGGTTATTCGGAAACCGAACGAAATGTCCTGAACCCGGAATTAAAGGAAACCCTCAAGGAATTCTCCGCCATCGACGGCGCCTTTGTAATCAAGGAAGATGGAACGATTATCACTGCGGGCCGCCATTTAAGCGCTGCCCTGGAAAGCAAGGATTTCCCCCAGGGTCTTGGCAGCCGCCATATCGCTGCGGCAGGTATCACCAGCATTACGAATGCCACGGCCATTGTCCTGTCTGAATCGACAGGAAACGTGAGTATTTTCAAGAATGGAAAAATATTTGTCAGCATTGAAAAACCCATAGATTAAGGGAGGATGTGTATGAGATTTGATAAAATGACGATCAAGGTCCAGGAGGCGATTCAGGAAGCCCAGACCTTGGCCAATACATACGGGCACCAGGTTATCGACGTCGAACATCTGCTCCTGGCTTTAGTTCGTCAGCCCGAAGGAATCACGGCGGCGATTTTGAAAAAGTTGGGTGCCGATCCGCGGGCAGTAGAGAAATCCCTGCAAACATATCTTGAGCGGTTACCAAAGGTTGACGGTTCCGGCGCGGGGCAACCCTATCTCAGTTCCCGTCTGAACAAGATCATCGATCAGGCAACGACGGAGGCAGCCCGTCTCAAAGACGAGTATGTCAGCGCCGAGCATCTCCTCATCGCCATGTCCGAGGAAAAGAGCGGCGAAGCGGTACGTATCCTCCACGCTGCGGGCATATCAAAAGACAACATTTTTAAAATTCTCGTTGATATTCGTGGAAAACAGCGGGTCACCGATCCTAATCCGGAAGAAAAATATCAGGCCCTTAAGCGTTACGCCAAGGATTTTAACGAGCTGGCGAGAAAAGGGGCCTTTGATCCTGTGATCGGCAGGGATGACGAAATCCGCCGGATTATGCAGGTCCTTTCCCGGCGGACCAAGAACAACCCCATCCTCATCGGTGAACCCGGCGTCGGCAAGACGGCCATTGTCGAGGGCCTTGCCCAGCGGATCATCAACGGCGATGTCCCGGAAAACCTTAAAGACAAGCGCGTCATCGGACTCGATATCGGCGCCCTGATCGCCGGCGCCAAGTATCGGGGCGAATTTGAGGAACGCCTCAAGGCTGTCCTCAAGGAAGTCATTGACGCGGAAGGGGAAATTATTCTTTTTATCGATGAGATCCATACCGTTGTCGGTGCAGGCGCCTCTGAAGGTTCGGTGGACGCATCCAACATGCTCAAACCCGCCCTTGCCCGGGGAGAGCTGAGGTGCGTGGGGGCCACCACCATCAATGAGTACCGGAAGTATATTGAAAAGGATTCGGCTCTGGAGCGGCGTTTCCAGCCGATCATGGTGCGTGAACCTTCCGTTGAGGATACCATTGCCATCCTGCGTGGTCTCAAGGAGCGATACGAGGTACATCACGGCGTCCGGATCAAGGATGCGGCCATTATTGCAGCCGCCACTCTTTCCAACCGTTATATCAGCGATCGCTTCCTCCCGGACAAAGCCGTTGATCTCATTGACGAGGCGGCCTCACACCTGCGCATCGAGCTGGACAGTATGCCCGAGGAGATTGACGCCATCGACAGGAAAGTCATCCAGCTTGAGATAGAACGCCAGTCCCTGAAAAAGGAAACGGATCCGACCTCCGTGGAAAGACGCGACAAGATTGACAAAGAATTGGCGGAACTCCGGGAATCCATGGACCAGATGAAGCTACACTGGAACAGTGAAAAAGAAGCCATCAAAAAAATCCAGGCGATTAAAAGCCAGATAGAGGTCCTGAAGACGGAGGAAACCAACGCCCAACGGCAAGGAAACCTCGCCCGGGCTGCGGAGATTCGTTACGGCAGGCTTGTTGAACTGAATAAGGAAATAGAAAACGAACAGACCCGCCTCGCGTCGGCTCAACAGGATAAAAAGATGCTTAAAGAGGAAGTGGATGCGGAGGATGTGGCGGAAGTCGTGGCAAACTGGACCGGCATCCCTGTCTCAAGAATGATGGAAAGTGACGTCCAGAAGTTGATTTATATGGAAGACCGGCTCAAGAAGCGAATCGTAGGCCAGGATGAAGGCATCGCTGCCGTATCCAGCGCCTTGCGCCGGGCGCGAGCCGGCCTGCAGGACCCGAACCGTCCCATTGGATCCTTTATCTTCCTGGGACCAACGGGAGTCGGCAAGACGGAACTGGGGCGGGCATTGGCCGAATTCATGTTTGACAACGAGCAGGCCATGATCCGCATCGATATGTCCGAATATATGGAAAAACACGCCGTGGCCCGTTTGATCGGCGCCCCGCCCGGCTATGTCGGTTACGACGAAGGGGGATTCTTGACGGAAGCGGTTAGAAGACGTCCTTATGCCGTCCTGCTTTTCGACGAGATTGAAAAGGCACATCCCGACGTATTCAACATCCTCCTCCAGATTCTCGACGACGGCCGTCTGACAGACGGTCACGGCCGCACCGTGGATTTTAAAAATACGGTTGTGATCATGACCTCCAATGTCGGCAGCCAGTGGATTCAGGACGAAGACCTCAATGAAGAGGAAAAGCGTCTGCGAACTATGGAAGCTCTGCGCGCTACCTTTAAGCCGGAGTTTTTAAACCGGATCGACGATATCATTACCTTCCGCGCCCTGACCATTGAGGATATCGAAAAAATCGTCAATATCCAGATCGTCCTTGTTCAGAAGCGCCTCGAAGAGCGGAAACTGAGGCTGGAATTGACAGACCGGGCGAAAGATTATATAGCCCGTACCGGCTACAGCCCCGTTTATGGGGCCAGACCGCTGAAGCGGTCACTCCAGAAACTCATTCTCGACCCCTTGGCCATGAAGATCCTGTCCGGAACGTTCATGGAGGGCGATAAAATTATCGTGGATCTCAACAATCACGATGAACTACAGTTTTCAAAGAAAGAAAGCAAAAAGAGGAGGACATCATGAACACCTTTAAGACAACCCTGCTGTTAGGCGCCCTGACAGGTCTGCTCATGTTCATAGGTGGAATGTTCGGAGGAAAGGGGGGCGTTTTCATTGCCTTTCTTTTTGCCATCGTCATGAACTTCGGGGCTTACTGGTTTTCAGATAAGCTTATCCTGAGAATGTATAACGCCCAGGAGGTCACCGAAACCCAGGCCCGTGATCTGCATGCCATGGTGAGAGGGTTGGCCATGAGGGCATCCTTGCCCATGCCGAAGGTATATATCATTCCCGAGGAAACGCCCAATGCCTTTGCAACGGGCCGGGATGAACACCATGCCGTTGTCGCCGTGACGGAGGGGATTCTAAGAATACTCAACGCTGATGAACTGGAAGGGGTGCTGGCCCATGAGCTTACCCATATCAAAAACCGTGATATGCTGATCGGCTCCATCGCCGCGACCCTGGCGGGGGCGATCATGATGCTGGCTAACATGGCTCAGTGGGCCGCCATCTTCGGCGGGGTCAGCAGGGATGACGATGAAGGAGGAGGAGGGGTCATTGGTCTGATCCTGATGGCCATCCTGGCCCCCCTGGCGGCGAGTTTGATTCAAATGGCCATTTCCCGGTCCCGGGAATATCTGGCTGACGAGGGAGGGGCAAGGGTGTCCGGCAAACCCTATGGTCTGGCCGGGGCCCTTGAAAAGCTGGGAAGGGCGTCCCGAGCAATCCCCATGGACGCCAATCCCTCGACGGCCCACATGTTTATTGTCAACCCGCTGTCGGGACGAGCCCTGATGAACCTGTTCAGCACCCATCCCCCGATCGAGGAAAGAATTTCCAGATTGAGGAGCATGCGACCAGTTTAGATGAGGAGAGACAAATGGAAGAGGAAAAAACTGAAAAAGGATTTGTAATTAGGGACCGGCGTCACTTCGATGAGACCGGAGAGGTGCGCCAGGAAGGGGAAGCCAACCCCAAGGAAATTAAGTCCGAAGATGTAAAGAAGAGCGAGCCATCGCCGGAACAACCTGCTGATACGTTTGCGGAAGAACTCCCGGAGGATGATCTGTCAGGGTATCTTCCGGAGGTCAACTTCCTGAATTTCATCCTGTCCCTGAGCACGACCGCCATGTTTCATTTCGGTGATTTTCCTGATCCGGCCTCCGGCAAGTCCGCAAAAAATCTTGCCGCTGCCAAACACACCATTGACACCATCGGCATGTTGAAGGCCAAGACGGAAGGCAATCTGGACGATAATGAAAAGACGCTTATTGACACGGTCCTTTTTGAACTACGCATGCGATACGTCAAAGAGAGCGACCAAGGCAATAGGCAATAGGCAACAGGAAGAGAAACAGCATGGGGGCATTACTCGATCAGGGAGGGGAATCGGGAGAACACGACAATGTAAATTATCCCGTTATTCGTCTGGCCCCGGCCAAGGTTAATCTCTATCTGAAGATAATCAGGAAGAGAGAGGATGGATACCACGACCTTGCCACCCTGATGCAGCGGATCAGCCTCTATGACGAATTGATCTTCAAGCCGGCAAACGGGGGAGGAATCGTCCTCCATTGTCCCCAAACAAACCTCCCCGAGGACAGTAACAACATCGTGTATCGGGCGGCCGCCGTTTTTCTCCGGAAAGCGCCCCTTCCGGTAGGCATCGACATTACCATAAATAAATCCATTCCTGTTGCCGCCGGGCTTGGCGGCGGCAGTTCCAATGCGGCAACTACCCTTATGACCCTTAATGAACTTGCGGGATATCCATTAAGCAGAGAGACCTTAATGGAAATGGGCGCTTCTTTAGGCGCCGATGTTCCTTTTTTTATTCTGGAGCAAACCGCATGGGCTCATGGCATCGGTGACCGTCTGGAGGCTGTTTCCGAGGCGCCCCATCTTTTTTTTCTGCTTGTCAATCCTGGCTTCGAACTTTCCACCCGGGATGTTTATGAAGGTTTGAATTTAAGATTGACAAAAGAGACAATCCATTATAGCATCCCTCGATTTTTTGAACGCCATGATGTCATCATGGGACTGCATAATGACTTGGAGAAGGTTTCCATCAATCTTCACCCCGTCTTGAAGGAAATCAAGACGCTTCTCCTTAGTCATGGCGCTTCGGGCGCCTTGATGTCAGGCAGCGGCCCCACAGTTTTCGGTGTCTTTGACAGCGAAGAGATGGCGATAAAGACGGAACAATCATTGAAGGGATACGGGACCTGGTCTCTTTTTCGTGCCCACTCCATTTAGATATTCACTCCGGCACAATCCTCTCGCTGTTTTTTCGTCAAACCGAAGCGTTTTTCGCGGGTCACAGACAATAATGGGGCGTCGTCAAGCGGTAAGACACAAGAATTTGGATCTTGCACTCGGAGGTTCGAATCCTCCCGCCCCAGCCAATTTGCACAAGAGCGTATTAAAAGAGGACTCTGATGCTTGAAAGAATTCGCATTTTCACAGGTAATGCTACCCCGGGTTTAGCAGAAAACATCACCAAAAATCTGGGTGTTCCCCTTGGCAAAGCCAATGTGTCAATCTTCAGTGACGGAGAAACGCGGGTAGAAATCAATGAAAACGTCCGCGGAATGGATGTCTTCATCATCCAGTCGACCTGTCCGCCGGTAAATGTCACGCTCATGGAGCTCCTCATCATGATCGACGCCATGAAGAGGGCTTCGGCGTACAGAATTACGGCCGTCATTCCCTACTACGGATACGCCCGTCAGGACAGGAAGGTCGCCCCCAGAGCCCCGATTACTGCCAAACTCGTGGCCGACCTGATCGCCACGGCCGGGGCCAACCGGGTCCTTTCCATGGATCTTCATGCCGGTCAGATTCAAGGTTTTTTTAATATCCCTGTGGATAACCTCTTTGCTACCCCCGTCCTTCTCGATTATATCAAGGAGGATTATCGCACCAATACCGTAATCGTTTCTCCCGACACCGGGGGAGTTGTGCGGGCCCGGGCCTTTGCTACCCGCCTGGGTGTGGGTCTTGCCATCATCGATAAGCGGCGGGAAGGACCGAATGAAGCACAGGTCATGAATATTATCGGTAATGTCGCCGGAAAGAAAGTAGTCGTTCTCGATGACCTCATCGACACGGCCGGTACGGTCGTTCAAGCGGCAAAAGCGCTGAAAGAGGCCGGAGCACTCGATGTATCCGTGTGCTGCACCCATCCGGTGCTCTCCGGGCCTGCCATTGAACGTCTCGAAAACTCGGACATCAAAGAAATTATCGTCACCGATACAATTCCCCTTCATGACGGGGCAAAGGCATGTAAACGCGTTAAGGTTCTTTCTGTTGCCGGTCTTCTCAGCGAGGCGGTAAGAAGGATTTATTATGATGATTCAGTCAGTTCACTCTTTATTTAGGAGACATCCATGGAAGCCGTAGCATTAAGGGCGTCTGCCCGCAAGACATCAGGAAAGGGATTCGCCCGCCGTGCCCGTACGAGCGGAATGATCCCGGCTGTTTTTTACAACCCTAAGGCTGAATCGCTCATGCTGACTGTCAGCAACGCAGACATGAAAAATATCCTCAAGAAAAAAGACGATAATATATTCATCACCTTGCAAATCGAGGATGAGGGAAAGTCTATGGACAGGATGTCCATTATCAAAGACATCCAGATTCATCCCCTGACGGGACAGATTCTTCATATCGATTTTTATGAAATCAGTATGGATCACAAATTGACTGTCGATGTTCCCGTTCATTTCGTAGGATCGCCGGAAGGCATAGAACTCGGCGGAGAATTGCAGATCATGAAAAGAGAGGTGTCCATCTCCTGTCTGCCCTCCATACTGCCTGATCATATCGCCGTTGACATCAGTGGCCTAAAGGTCGGCGAGGCATTGCGAATAAAGGATCTGCCCCTTACAGAAGGGATGACTATCCTCGAATCGGGGGATGCCATCCTGGCCATGATCTCCGCAACGAGGGAAGAAACGAAACCGGAAGCTGAGGAAGGAGCAAAAGAGCCGGCAGTTTTGAAACAGAAGGCGAAGGAAAAGGAATAAGAGGAGAAACACGGACAATCTGCGGCATCGCCAGAGGATAAAAACCGGATGGTCTTGATAGTTGGTCTTGGCAATCCCGGCAAGCATTATGAGAAAGGGCGCCACAACGCAGGATTCATGGTTGTTGATCGTCTGGCTCTGGATCTTCAGATTCCCGTGGAGCAGAAAAAGTTTGCTGCCTTCTTTGGCAGGGGACAGATTCAAGATACTCAGGTCATTTTTGTTAAACCGCAGTCATATATGAACCTGAGTGGTGAAGCTGTACGCAGGTTCTTTGACTTCTATAAAATGGAAAGACCAGAAGACGTCATAGTCGTTCATGATGACCTCGACCTTCCTTTATCTGTCATACGGTTGAAAGCAGGCGGTGGTCATGGGGGGCATAAGGGGCTGTTATCGATCATTCAGCATCTGGGGAGCCCGGACTTTCTGAGAGTGCGCATAGGCATCGGAAAGCCGGCTGACAAGGAATTGACTGAGCGACACGTTCTCGAACCCTTTTCCCGTGAAGAGATGAAAAGCTTGACCGGGGTTGTTACTACAGCCGGATTAGCGGTCATGGAAATAATTTCATCAGGGATACAGGCGGCTATGAACAAATACAACGGCAGTACTATAAATAATTTATCTGAGGAGGTTTAATGATGTGTAAGGGTAAACAAAGTGTATTTTCTTTTCTGACAGTCATGGCCATCATGTTGTTTCTGATGGTCCCCATGGCTTTTGCCGGTGAGGCGGATATCAAGCTGCCAAGCCTGACCCAGGTTACGTTTATGGGCGGGGCGCTGAGCGGGATGATGATCCTGAATCTTGGTCTCATCGTCTGTGCCATTGGCATCGCTTTCGGCTGGATGCAGTACACCCAGACAAAGGCCCTGCCGTCCCATCAGGCGATGCTCGATGTCTCCGCCACCATCTGGGAGACCTGTAAGACCTATGTTCTGCAGCAGGGTAAGTTTCTCGCCTTTTTGTGGATTCTGATCGCCATCTGTATGGTTTACTATTTCGGCGCCTTGTCTCATATGCCCACAATCGACGTTATGGTTATTCTCTTCTGCTCGATTATGGGAATTCTTGGTTCCTACGGCGTTGCCTGGTTCGGCATCCGGATCAACACCGTCGCCAACTCCCGGGCCGCCTTCGCGTCTCTGAGCGGTGAACCACTGAATATCGTCAATATCTGTCTTCGCTCCGGCATGAGCGTGGGCCTCCTGCTGGTCAGCATCGAGCTCTTATTCATGATTCTCATCCTGGCCTACATCCCCACAGAAATGGCAGGCGCCAGCTTTATCGGCTTTGCCATCGGTGAGTCCCTGGGCGCCAGCGCCCTGCGTATCTGCGGTGGTATCTTCACCAAGATCGCCGACATCGGCTCCGACCTCATGAAGATCATCTTCCACCTTCCCGAAGACGATCCCAAAAACCCCGGCGTCATCGCCGACTGTACGGGCGACAACGCCGGTGACAGCGTCGGCCCCACGGCGGACGGTTTTGAGACTTACGGTGTTACGGGCGTAGCCCTGATCGCTTTTCTGGCTCTGGCCCTGGCTGACAATCCCACCATGGGCGGCAAGCTGATCGTCTGGATCTTCGCCATGCGTATCCTCATGATCCTCACTTCCCTGGCCTCCTACTTTGTGAATGACTCGGTCAGCAAATCGCTTTTCGGCGGCAAGAAGGAATTCAACTTTGAGCATCCCCTGACCAATCTGGTCTGGATTACCTCAATCGTTTCCATCATCATTACCTTTGCCGCGAGCTATGTTCTCCTCGCCGAGCTGCCCCAAGCGGTTGGTGGCATGGCCCTCTGGCTGGCCCTCTCCATCATCATCAGTTGCGGGACCATCGCCGGCGCCTTGATTCCTGAATTTACGAAGGTATTCACCAGCACCGGCTCCCGTCACTGCGAAGAGTGCGTCAATGCCTCCCGTCAGGGCGGCGCTTCCCTCAACATTCTTTCCGGGTTGGTCGCCGGTAACTTCTCCGCTTTCTGGGAAGGCCTGACCATCCTGCTCCTCATGTTTGTCGCCTATCTCGTATCGATGGCCCCTTCCGTCATGGAAATCATGCCGGCGGCCTTCAAGTTTGCTGCTCCGGTCTTCGCCTTCGGTCTCGTCGCCTTCGGTTTCCTCGGCATGGGTCCGGTTACCATCGCTGTCGATAGCTTCGGTCCCGTATCGGATAATGCCCAGTCCATTTATGAATTGTCCATGATCGAATCCCGGGCGGACGCCAAGGATGTCGTGAGAAAACACTACGGCATCGACCCGGATTTTGCGGCAGCCAAGCATTGTCTCGAATCAGCAGACGGCGCGGGCAATACGTTTAAAGCCACAGCCAAGCCGGTCCTCATCGGCACCGCCGTCGTCGGCGCCACGACCATGGTCTTCGGGATTATTATCCTTCTGGAGAAGATGTTCGGTAATGTTGTAGCAAAACTCAGTCTTGTCCAGCCTGAGGTTATCCTCGGACTTCTCATGGGCGGCTGCGTGATCTACTGGTTTACCGGCGCTTCTATCCAGGCCGTTGTGACGGGCTCCTACCGGGCCGTCGTTTACATCAAGGAAAATATCGACCTCAGCAAGGCGGAAGCCTCAATTGAGGACAGTAAGGAAGTCGTCAAGATCTGTACAGTTTACGCCCAGAAGGGGATGATCAACATCTTCATCGTCGTCTTTTTCATGGCTCTGTCCCTGGCCTTTGTCGATCCCTACTTCTTCATCGGCTACCTCGTCGGTATCGCCTTCTTCGGTCTCTTCCAGGCTATCTTCATGGCCAATGCCGGCGGTTGCTGGGATAACGCCAAGAAGATCGTCGAAGTCGATCTGAAGCAGAAGAACACCCCCCTCCACGAGGCCTCCGTAGTCGGCGACACCGTCGGCGACCCCTACAAGGACACCTCGTCGGTTTCCATGAACCCGATCATCAAATTCACGACCCTGTTTGGTCTCCTCGCCACGGAAATCGCCGTGACCATGACAAACACGAATGTGAAGTTTGGTCTGGCCGGTGTGTTCTTCGTAATCGCCTTGATCTTCGTCTATCGTTCCTTCTACGGCATGAGAATTTCCGCCGAGAAGTTAGGCTAAAACCTGCCTGAATTAATCAGGAGATAAACATTCAAAGGCGCCTCCTTAACGGGAGGCGCCTTTTTTATCATATTTTAAAGTGGTCATGCTCTGACTGATGAAATTTTTGCTGCGCTTATGGATAAACTTATTCGGATTCTTAATCAAAGATGATAGGAAGAGGCGACCTTTCATACGCCGAGGAGCCGATGACGAAGCCAACGAAGATAGCGCTTTAATTTAGAATCAGAATTAATAATGATGATGTATTACACGATAACGCGGCGCATAAAATGTTGGGGAATAGCATTTCTTCGCATCCTTACATTAGTATGCATAGGTCACCGACGCGCCGCCTGACAACCTGTCGGCATATTTTCCTTCTATTTGCAAACGGAATCCCTTGGACAGCGGCGCGTCGATACCGGCAAAGCCGCCGAAGACAGTATTGTTTCTCAGGGTTGCCTCCCCCGAGGTTAGAGGCAGACCGGTGATGTAGGCGGACGGCGATACTTTTGCTTCCCCATAGTAGAAATAAGGCCCGATATACAAGTTGATGCCCCAGGGAATAGTGGCTTGAAAGCCGATCCCGACATTGACGTCCCAAAGGTTCTTCAGGCCGAGTTCTACCCTAAAGGGAACGCCGCTCTGGGTTCCCGTGACGTTGTCTGTGAAGTCACTGAAATAATAGGTCCCCTGGACAAAAGCGCCGATGCCGAAGGCCGGACTTGCAGGATAAAATCCTTTTACCCCCAGGGTGGTGAAAAATTTCCAGTTCTCTGAAAAATCATTCTTGGATGTCGTCGTCGCCGTGGTGGTCGGGCTGAAGGCATCGAACAGCTTCAGCCCCGATAACCCTACCCTGGCGTATAGGTCCCAGTTTCTTTGAAATCCATAGCCCAATTCGGAATAAATCTGCTGCTGCCGGATGATGTATTCTTCATTATTCTTGAATTTATTCTCTTCAAGCCAATAACCAATGCCGGTATGCAGGCCTCCCGTCGGTCGTGAAACCGGTTGGGGCGGTCCGAAGGGTCCGCTTGCAGGCGCCGTTCCCTGAAATGCAAGGACGATGACTATGGAAATCACCAAAGCCTTAAGTGTTTTCGTATCCCTTCCTCCTTTCCATTTCAATCATACTCCAGCAATCCCCGCTTCCCCGCGGGAGGCGGACCTCCCTTATGTTTTATCATCTTCAGGCGATATTGGACATAGGCGTCACGGACTGCAACATAGGGATCGATAGCGGCCTCTATCAGGGATTCATAATCACCGATATGCAGGGAGGCATCGTTAGTCCTTTCGATTACCCTGGAACCTGCCCAGACCTCCCAGGCCCCAAAATAGACGGAGGGATACAGGAACGTATCGCCAACCATCCCCACCGTATCCCGCGGACTGGAGGGGCCGAATACGGGCCAATGGATATAAAAACCCTGACCAACACCATAGACGCCCAGGGTTTGACCAAGATCCGCCTTTTGTTTTTTAAGATCGATCTCCTTGCTCGCTGCCGGATCGAGCAGCCCCCCGATGCCCCACACGGTATTGATGATGAAACGGCCAAGTTCGGACGCCGCCCCCTCAAAGTTTGCCTGGAGCAGGGAATTGACAAAACGGATCGGGAAGCTGAGGTTCGTGTAGAAGTTGCTGACGCTTACCCGCGCCTTTTCGGGAACCACCTTGCTATACCCCTGGGCGACGGGTTTCATCACCCAGAAGTAAAGCTTGTCGTTGAATTGGAACATGGCCCGGTTGAAGGGCTCCAGTGGGTCGGCAATGGTGACCTTTTCCACTACCTTTCCCTTATCGGGATCTTCGATGTCCTGATAGTCATCGAGGCTACCGCTGACAGCTTTGTCTATCCCCTCCGGTGCCGGCGCCGGGTTCGGTACGTTCTGGGGGACGGCAGCTGCCTCCCCAAGAACCGGTGGGGCGGTTACCGATGGCGCCGGTTGCTGCGCCGTTCCCGGGTCGCTTGTTAGCTGCCGGGCCGAAGGGGCAGCGGCTGGCGCGGGATCGGAGACGACAGCGGGCTTGTGGGTGCATCCCCCTGCGAGGACAACACAAATAGTAATCGCAACCAGGTAATATTTCATGACCGGAAACACCTTTGGGGGCGCTATTGCTGCCCCTTTACTTTCTTCCGCAGGATCTCAAGGAGTTCTTCGGGTTTGTTTTTTGCCAGGATGTCGTTGAACTGGGTGCGGTAATTCAGCACCAGGCTTATGTTCTCGACTACAACGTCATATACTTTCCAGGAGCCGCCCTTCAGAATTACCTTGTAAGTAATTGGTATTTCTTTCGAAGCGGTGATGACTTTCGTTTGTATCTCCGCCTGGGTACCGGAGATCATGGTTTCCCGCTCATAAACAATCTTTTCATTGGTGTAGGCAAGGATTTTGTCAATGTAGGCCTTCTCCAGCACCTGCCGGAAGAGGATGACGAATTCCTGGCGTTGAGGGACGCTCAGGCTGTTCCAGTTCCTGCCCAGGGTCCGCTTCCCGAGTTCGACATCATCGAACATTTGCTCGTAGATGGTGCGAAGCTTTTTCTTTTTGATCTCTTTGGCCGCTTCGCCCTTGAGCTTTGGATCGCGCAAGACATCAAGGACTTTGTTCACGTTGGCCTGCACCGTATCCATGGGCACGCCGGCCCACACCGGCAGATTGAACAGAAAGATCATCAAAATCGTTAAGGCAAGGGTAACTGGTTTTCTCATGGTTTTCCTTTCGTCGTTGTGTTGGGCTCCTCCGGCTTCTTCACATCGCCAAAGGCATACTTGCTGATGAGGCTGGCGATGTCCACGGCAGGTTGCGTTTCCGTAATGGCTCCGCCGGGCTTGAGGGGATTACCGCCGCCACCGGGGTCAATGCTGAGATACATGTCGCCGATCAACCCCTCCGTTTTAATGGAGGCTATGGCATCGTCATAAATCTTGATATCTTTCTGGATGCGAATCTCCACCACGGCCTTCTGACTTTCCTGGTCCATGGAGAGCCGCTCCACACGCCCGACCTCAATGCCTGAAATATAGACCAGACTGCCGGCTCTCAGGCCGGTTACGGTCGTGAAGCGGGCAAACAGAGAATAGGCGTTGTCGCCAAGCAGGGAAATATGACCGAGTTTTACTGTCATATATCCAATGCAGAGGAGCCCGAAGACGAGAAAAATGCCTACCGTGGTTTCCATCGTGTATTTTTTCATTGACTTACCCCCTCACATCGCACCGCAGGCGGGCGATTTCTTTTTGATTTGATTCTGCCGCGTCGATGACCGATTCTACTTCCGCAATCGGCTGACCCAGGGCGATTCCCGCCCGGATAACGAGTTCGATGCAACCCCCTGAAGTTTTCCGCCTTTCCGGACCTTCATAACCGTTTTTCACGCCTCGTTCCTGAAAATCATGGGCAAAATCCTTTAGGATGTTTTCTGCATCCGCCAGGTCCGAATAGGGGAGGACCGTAACAAATTGGTTGGTTTGGCGTCGCGTAGAAAAACCACCGATAGCGCCAAAGTGTTTATCGATATATCTTCCCATGCTTTGAATAGTCCTCTTCGCCGTTTCATGGCTTGAGTTGGTCATGATCGCATCCGAATCGTCCAGTGTAAAAACCACCATGGAATATGTTTCCCCGCGTGTCCTCTGGGTCAGCTGAGCATGGTGCATGACCTTGAACTGACGTTTGGAATACATTCCCGTTAATTCCTGCTGAAGTCCTTCCAGGCTGCGGATAACTTCATCCTTGAACGGGTGGTCGAAATTTTCCAGCTCCTCCGGAGAACCCTGAAAAACGATGGTCCGATCATAGAGCGCCAGAATGCGGTTGGAGATAAAATACACATCCGGTATCTCGTGGCTGACCATGATCGCCGTAAACCCGAACTTCCGCTGATACTGGGCAATCATGCTCAGGATGGCGTTCTTCCGGACAGGATCCTGGCCGGAAGTGGGTTCATCGAACAGGACAATACGCGGATCCGTAACCAAAGCCCGGGCCAGGGCCGCACGCTTCTGCATGCCCCCGGATAGTTCCGAGGGATACTTGTGGGCCGCATCTTCAAGTTCTGTCTGTTCGATTCTGGCCATCACCCGGCTTGCGATTTCAGTTTTGCCCAGGTTCGTCGTTTCCAGGAGGGGAAGGGCGATATTATCGAAGACCGTCATGGAATCGAAGAGGGCATTGTCCTGAAACATATAGCTAATCTGCGCTAGTTTGGCCATCCGCTCCGATTTTTTCATATTGAGCAGGGGTTCTCCCTGGAAGAGAATCGACCCCTCATCCGGCTTGATCAGTCCGATGATATGCTTGAGGAGCACACTCTTACCAGAACCGCTGAGGCCGATAATAGTTGTGACCTGCCCCTCGTATATTTTTAAATTTATACGTTCCAGGATGGTCCGGGAACCGAAACGCTTGGTGACATCCTTGAATTCGATCAACGGAGTGTCCATGGGACTAGCCTCGAATAAGTAGAGATGTCACCACGTAATCCGACACCAGGATAAGGACGCAGGAGATCACGACGGCCGACGTTGTGGACAGGCCGACGGCCTTGGCGCCATGGCTGTCCTTGCGCATGTGGGCGAAATAGCCCTGGTAACAGCAGACAGTGGAGACGATGAAGGCGAAAACAATCGACTTGATGAAACCGTCCGTGACATCTTTCATATCCATGCTGGTCTGAACGCGATACACATAGGTGCCGGCATTGGCGCCCAGGAGCAGGACTCCCGATATGTAGCCGCCGATGATGCCGACGATATCGAACACCGCCGTGAGGATGGGAAAGCTGATAATGGACGCGACAATTCTCGGACTGATGAGGTAGCGGAGCGGATCGATCCGCATGGTGTCCAGGGCGTCAATCTGTTCGGAGATGCGTTGAATGCCGATCTCTGCGGCAATGGCTGAACCTGCCCTGGCGGCAATCATGATGGCCGTGAGCACGGGGCCCAATTCCCTGACCAGCGTCAGGGCGACCAGTGTCCCGAGCGCCCCCTGGGCCCCGAATTTGACCAGGGCCGTGTAGGATTGCAGGCCCAGGACCATACCGGTAAACAGGCTGACCAGCAGGATGATCATCGTGGACCTGGCCCCGATATAATAGATCTGCTGAATGATCTTGGACCATTGCTTGGGATGCAGAATCTTCAGGAATGCAAGCATGAAGAAAATGGCCGAAGCGCCTAAATTGCCTACCCAACTGATTGTGGAGCGTCCGATACGGGCGAACGGCGTTGTCAGCAGCATACCGAGCCGCCACGGAGGTTTGCCTGACCGGAGTTCATGACTGTTTTCATCAAGTGCCATAAATTATGTACCTGCGTTTCATGCCGACTTCGCCCCAAAGATCCCTAGGGTGATGCTTCTATAGCTTTCCTTTTAATGATCACAGATGATGAGTTGATCAATTTTAGTTTGTATCCTGCTTTGCCGGAATTTGTCAATGACAATGGTTAATCGCCGTCATGGACAGAAAGAGATATCCCGACAAATCCTGTCATGGCAACCGGCCCTCCTGCCTGAGTTTCGCTAATACCTGCTGGATGGCGGGCATGGCAGCAAGGGCAGCCTTCTCTCCTTCGAGGATGGCCTCATGCCGTCTGGACAAATCAGCCCCGCTGATGTAGCCGACATTGGGCCGAATCACTACATCAGCCTTGCTTAAATGACTTGCAGCAATACGATTATACATGATGTCAATAGCTTTGAGGATCGTATCGATGGTGTTCTGGGGCGCTGTCGGGCTCACGCCGCCGGAGATATCCACGGCAATGACCACGTCGGCCCCAAATTTCTTGGCCGCTTCCACGGCCACGGGGGCCACAACACCGCCGTCCACATAGACGGCGCTGCCGAAGCGGGGGGGCTGGAAGACCCCCGGGACGGAACAGCTTGCCCGCACGGCCATCCCGGCGTTGCCCTGACCGAAGACCATTTCTTCTCCCGTCTGGATATTCGTCGCCACCGCATGGAAGGGAATCCGGAATTTTTCGATGGAGGCGCCTCGAACAGCTTTGTTTACGTATTGTTGGAGCTTCTCCCCCTTGAGAAAGCCGTTATCGGGTAGTGTAAAATCGGCGACGTCGTCCTTCTCTAATGACATGGCCAGGCCCTGGAGCTGATAGGCGTTGTATCCATAGGCATAGAGGCTGCCGACAAAACTCCCGGCGCTGGTCCCGACGATCATGTGGATGGGAACCTTCTGGGCTTCAAGAACCTTCAGGACGCCGATGTGGGCAAAGCCCTTCGCGGCTCCGGCGCCCAGGACAACGGCGATTTTTGCCTGTGTGGACGGTGGCGGAATGGCCTTCGGCAGGCAGCCGGCAACGAGCATGGTCAGGCAAATTATGGCTGCCAGGCGAAATAAATGGTCTCGGAGAAATATTTTTCCCATTAACAAAGGAGTTAGCTGCATATTTTCATATCCCTTTTCCTTAAGATAATTCCCAATAACTTGAATATATTTAATTAACTGCTCCTCGGGAACCCCATCCCCACCCTCACCCTCCCCTTGACGGGGAGGGAACTCTCTGACTTTTTGCGCAGCCGTTACGTTCAGGATGTCGGCGCTTTCAACTCTTTTCTCTTCATCAGCCACGTATTTAAATTGTCTATATAGACATAAAAAACGGGCGTGATGTACATGGTCAGAAACTGGGAAAAGAAAAGCCCTCCGACTACGGCCACCCCCAGGGGTTGACGCGACTCGCCGCCGGCCCCCAATCCCAGGGCGATGGGGAGAGTGCCAAAAAGGGCGGCCATGGTCGTCATCATAATGGGGCGGAAACGGACGCGACAAGCATCGAGAATGGCTTCTTCGGCAGATTTATTTTCATTGCGCTCCGCTTCCAGGGCAAAATCGATCATCATGATGCCGTTCTTCTTGACGAGGCCAACTAAGAGGATGATCCCGACAAAGGCATACAGGTCTAGTTCCATATTGAAGATTCTCAGCGCCACGAGGGCGCCGAAACCGGCCAGTGGTAAGGCGGACAGGATTGTAATCGGATGGAGATAGCTCTCGTAAAGGATGCCCAGAACAATATAGATCACCACGATGGTGACAAAGAGGAGGAATCCCAATTTGGCAAAAGACGTTTCAAAGGCCTGCGCCGCCCCTTCAAAACTACCGGAGATGCTGGTCGGGAGCACCTTCTCCGCCAATTTTCTGATCTGTTCCGTGGCGGGGCCGATGGAATGGCCGGGAAGGAGGTTGAACGAAATTGTCGCGGCAGGACGCTGCCCCTGGTGGTTTACCGACAGCGGCCCCAGAGTCTTTTTTATCGTCGCCACGGTGTTCAGGGGCACAAGTTTCCCCTTGGCGGATTTGATAAAGAGCAGCTCCAGGATGTCGGGATAGGCGCTGAAAGATTCATCCAGCTCCAGGACAACGTCGTACTGGGTCGTTGCCGCATAGATTGTACTCACCTTACCGCCGGCAAAGGCGTAAGTAAGGGCATTTTCGATCTGCTGAGCCGTCAGCCCCAGGGCGGAGGCCTTATCCCGGTCAATGTTGATCTCCATCTTCAGGCTCCGAAAGCTCAGATCGCTGCTCACATCGGTGAGCCCCGGGATGGCCCTCACCCGCTGTTCGAAATCCTTGCCGTAAATGTAGAGATTATTCAGATCCTCACTCTTCAGGGTATAGTTATACATGGCGTTCGACTCTTTCCCACCGATCTCGATGGGCGGGGGATTCATGGGAAAGACCATCAGTCCGGGGATGACGTTCACCTTGGGACGGAGTTCATTGATGATCTGATCGATGGAACGCTTGCGTTTTTTGCTGTCCAAAGCGCGGGCAAATATAAAACCCTTGTTGTTGTTGGGAACCGCCGACACGGAAATGATGGAGTCGACATCGGGATCGTCGATGACGATCTTGTTGAGGACGTCCTGATGGGCCGCCATGTCGGCATAGGAGATGGTATCGGAGGCCATGACGAAACAAATAAAGAAGTTCCGGTCCTCGCTGGGAATAAATCCTCCGGGGGATATTTTATAGACCCAAACCGTTCCCGCCATGATGGCAAGGGTAAAGATCAGGGCTATCAAGCGGTACTGCAATACCTTGCGGAGGCTCCGCTCATAGAAGGCCAGCATGGCGTTGAAAACCCGTTCGGACAGTTCATACAATCTGCCGTGTTTGCCGGCGGCGTGATTCTTGAGAAAACGACTGGCCATCATCGGCGTCAGGGTAAGGGAGACAAACCCGGAAATAAGGATGGCCGCGGCAATGCTTACGGAAAACTCCCGCAGAATCCGGCCGACGATGCCCCCCATGAAGAGGACGGGGATAAAGACGACGACGAGGGAAATCGTCATGGATAAAATCGTAAAACCGATTTCTTGCGAGCCCCGGATGGAGGCCGTCATGGCATCCTCCCCCGTCTCCATGCGGCGGATGATGTTTTCCAGCATGACGATGGCATCGTCCACAACAAACCCGACGGACAGCACGAGGGCCATCAGGGAGAGGTTGTTGAGGCTGTAGCCGCAGAGGTACATGACGGCGAAGGTGGCGACCAGGGAGAGGGGGACGGCGATACTGGTGATGATCGTCGGCCTGAACGAGCGCAAAAAGAGGAAGATGACGATCACGACCAGAACGACGGTCAATAGCAGGGTAAACTGGACGTCCTTGATCGAGCTTCTGATGAAATCAGTCTGATCGAAAAGGAGACGAACCTCAATGCCCTGGGGAATCTCCCCCTGCAATTTCGGCATTATTTCCTTGACCTGCCGGGCCACGTCCACGGCATTGGCTCCCGGCTGCTTCCTGATGGCAAAGACAACTGTCTTCTGAGACATCTCGTCGTTTACATACCAGACCGTCGCCCGCTTGCTGTCGACACTATCAATGCCTTTTCCCACGTCCTGAACACGGACGGGATAGCCCTTCTGATAGGCGATAATCAACGGGTTATAGTCTTCGGCCTTTTTCAGTTGTCCCTGGGGATCGAGGGTGTAGGACTGAAAAGGACCGTCCAGGCTGCCGCCGGGGATGTTGACGTTGGCTGCAGACAAGGCGGAGGCAACTTCATTGATTCCGATCCCCTTGGTAGAAAGGCTGTGGGGGTTGACCTGGATCCGGACGGCGTATTTCTTTCCGTATTTGATTACTTCGGAGACGCCCTGGATCGTGGAGAGGTTCGGGGCAATGACGGAATCGACGTAGTTATAAGTCGTCGTATCCCTGACCGTCTCCCCGATCATGGCGTAGTACATGATCGGCCATTCCGCCGGATTTACCTTCTGGTAGGTGGGAGGGGCCGGCATGGTCGGCAGGACTCCCATCGACGCCGAGATCATGGAATTCACATCCTGGGCTGCCGCGTCGATATTGCGGTCCAGAGAAAATTGCATGGTAATGGATGTGGAACCCTGGGTATTCGTGGAGGTCATGGATTCGAGACCCTGGATCGTGGAAAATTTCTTCTCCAGGGGGGTGGCCACCGTAGCGGCCATGACCTCCGGACTGGCGCCGGGCAGGCTGGCGGAAACCTGGATAGTCGGATAGTCCATCTGGGGCAGATCGTTAACGGGAAGATTGCGATAGCCGATGATCCCGAAAAACAGGATGCTGATCATGACCAGGCTGGTCATGATGGGCCGACGGATCCAGAGTGCGGAAAGATTCACTTGCCACTTCCCCCCGGCGCCGGTTTAGCGTTGCTGTTTCCCTGGGTGGCCCCGAGGTTCTCCTTGATCTCCACTTTACCTCCCGGCCGCACTTTGAGGTGGCCGTCGGTAATTACGGTTTCCCCGGCAGACAAACCCTTGGCAATCACGGCCTCTTCGCCCATGGTGCGATCAACGACGACGGGTCTGATGTCCGCGGTCATATCCGGCTTGACGACAAAAACGAACTGCCCCTTGTCGCCCTGCTGAACGGCGCGAAGGGGAGCGACAACAGCGCCCGGCTGCATCGTCAGATGTAGGGATACATTGACGAACTGCCCCGGCCAGAGGAATTTGTCGACATTGGCAAACTCGGCCTTCATCGTGATCATCCCCGTATTGGTATCGATGGCATTGTCGATAAAGACCAACTTGCCGACAGGCGCCTCACCGGTAAAGCTTTGCGTGGGGCTGACCTTTACCTTAACCGATCCGCTCTTGACGTATTTGTGAATGTCCGCCAGATACCTTTCGGCTACGGAAAACCGCACATAGACGGGAGTAATCTGATTGAGGGTGGTAAGGGAGGTGTCATTGGACCGGACAATGGTTCCGAGGTTGACGCCATAGGCGCCGGTACGGCCGTCGAAAGGAGCGGTAATGGAACAATAGGCCAGACTTAACCGGGCGTCTTCCACTTCTGCCCGATCGGATTTGACGTTGGCGCTGTACAGGGCGGCTTCCGTGAGGTATTTATCCGCTTCCGATTTCGACACCGCCCCTTTTCCGAACAAAAAGGCGTAACGTTTGGCCTCCTCGTCGTTGAACTTCAGTTGAGCGCTATCTTTTGCCAATTTGGCCTCCGCCTGATGGAGCTTCTCCCGGTAGGCGGCGGGATCGATTGAGAAGAGGAGCTGACCTCGGCGGACATCCTGACCTTCCTGGAAATGGGCCTGGAGGAGCTGTCCGTTGACCCGGGAATATACATTGATGGATTTGTGGGCCTCCACAGTTCCGATGGCAGGAATCGCCAAGGGCATCTCTTTCTGCAACGTCTTGGCGGCAAGGACGGTTGCGGGAGGAAATCCCGGCGGCGGCGCTTCTTTGCCGCATCCGGCAACAACGATTGCAAAAACCGCCAGTATGAGGAGGGACAAAATATTGTGGAAACGCAACAAGCCCGCCGATTTTCTATTCTGTGCGAGGTCAGGATTGGTGACTAGATGAATGATCAAATAATTCAAAATGTTATCTCCAGTTCTTCTTTTTCTGTTATTCGAAAACAAAACCCATCCCCACCCTAACCCTCCCCTTGAAGGGGAGGGAAATATTTTACCTGTTGCCTTCTTTCTGTTGCCTATTGCCTGCCAATGTCATTGCTTAAGAAGTATTATCTCTCAAGTCCCCCTTTGACAAAGGGGGATACAGGGGGATTTTATTAACATTCTGAAAAATCTCCCCCAACCCCTCTTTGCTAAAGAGGGGAGTTATAGTGCTTAAGTCAATGACATTGTATTGCCTGCTGCCTATTGCCTTCTTTCTATTGCCTATTGCCTGTTGCCTGTTGCCTTCTTTCTGCTGCCTATTGCCTATTGCCTGTTGCCTGAATCTTGCTACCTGGCCCCCATCGCCTTTTCGAGGTTCGCCTTTGCGGTTACATAATCGTAGAGGGAAGTAATGTGCGTCTGTTTTGCCTGGCTGTAATTGACGGTGGCAATGGTTACCTCCAGGGTTGTACCCAGACCCATCTGATAACGGAGTTCAGCCAATTCCATATTCTCCGTGGCCTGCCGGACCTGAATCTTGGCGTTGGCGATGGATTCTTCGGCCTTCTTCAGATTAAGGAGGGCCGTCTTGACCTCCTGGGTGATCTGGAGTTTGAGGCTGGCAATTTTGGCTTCCGTAACCCGCATATTTGCCAGTGCTTTCTGCACCGCCTGCTGGGTTGAAAACCCCTGGAAGAGATTCCAGGAAAGACTCACCCCTGCCGTCAATCCCTGGGCCAGCGGCGTTTGGCTGCCCGCAAATTCATAGCCGGCGTTGGCGTCAAGGGAAGGGAAATAGTCCTTTTTTGCCAGGGACACCGACTTTTCCGCCGAGGCCTTCTGGACAAGGAGGGATTGCAGATCCTGACGATTTTTATTTGCCTGTTCGACGGCGTCCTGCTCCTTAATCTTGTAACTTTCAAGAGTCTTGATTTCTTTAACGTTGTAAGACGCGGGACCGTCATAACCCATCGCAGTGTTCAGGGAAACCCGGGCCTTGCTCAATTCGTTTTCAGCCTCAATGAGCTTGAGATCGGCATTGCTGAGATAGACCTCGACGTTGGTCACGTCGTATTTCGGCTTCTTTCCCGCTTCAAAGAACAGTTTGGCCTGCTCCAGCTGTTTGCGGTACTGATCCCTGACGTCAACATATACATCCCGTGAATATTTTGACTTGAGGACGAGATAATAGGCGTTCTTGACATTATTCACCACTGTAGTGATCTGATTTTCCACATCTTTCCGTGATGAATCGAGGTTGAGACTGGCCACATCGACCCCGTCTTCCCGTTTCCCGAAATCGTAGATCTTCTGGGTAAGGGTAAGGGTATTGTCGCCGTACTTGTATCCATAAAGGTTGTTGATGGGAGGGATGGGGTCGCCAGTCTGCTTGACGGCGTTGTAGCTGGTAAAAGATGAAAAGGCATCCAATTTGGGGTAATATCCCGATTTTGCCTGCCCCAGTTGGGCCTCATTGGCCTGGGTGGTATAGAGGTACTGCATGATTACCGGCTGATTCTTGACGGCGATTTCCAGACATCGCTCCAGCGTAAGTTCCTCCCCTTCCCGAATCAGGGGCTCCGCCGCCGGCGCCTCGCCAAAGGAGCTGAGCAAGGTTACGCAGAGAATCAACACCGACAAGTATCTGTTCATCCGAAAATGCGACTTCATGCTTTTGAATCCATTGATATGATTACCACCCTCTAAAAAGAGGGTTTTATTATCATATCGGCCATCCCTTTGTCAAAAAAAGTATCCCTTGTTATTGTTCATGATTCCCGGCGCTCTCAGTCCTCGTTCCAGTCCGGATTTCACCCTCACCGAGACCGGCGCATGGCATTATTCCGGGTTTGCGCTCACGGTACTGCTGATCGGCAGAAAGAATTATCCTGTCGTTCAATTCCGGCGCGATAGCCTTGAAACCGAGATTGCCCTCAATAATCCGCGCCAGATCAACCGTGTTTTCCTTATCTCCATGAACGACAAAAACCTGTTTTATCTTCCCGAAACCGGCCAGCCAGTTCAACAGTTGGCAGGCGTCGGCGTGGTTGGAGAAGAGATCGAACTGCATCACTCTCATTTTTACATCCTTCTCTACTCTGCCGGCGCCTATACCTCCCTCCCCTTCCCTCCGAACAGGAATTCTGACCCTTTTCTCCCCGGCAAGGAGCCTTGAACCCAGAGAACCCGGGGCCTGCCAGCCGACAATAGCCAGGAGATTATGGGGATCATCAATCATTTTTTCAAGATGCCGCGGGGCGTTGCCATGATCCAGCATGCCGCTCGAAGTTACATAAATCGCCGGTTTTCCCTGTCCATGCGTCCGGAGGGCTTCCTCACCGGAAACATCATGGAAACCGGGAAAACGGAAAAGATCCTGACCATCATCCGTGAGCCTGCGGGCTTCCGGATGGAAATATCCACCGTATCGCCCATAGATCCGCGTTATTTTCCTTGCCATACCGCTGTCGGCGTAAACAGGGGTCTGCTCGGGAATGATTCCTTCCCTCTTCAATCTGCCCAACATGAACAGGACCTTCTGGGTACGATCAAGGGTGAAGGCCGGGATCAAAACGCTTCCTCCACCTTCCAGGGTCTTGCGTATCTCCGTTCCGAATTGCTTCGTGCGGGAATCGTTCCCAGTCTGGAATGTGGGAACGATCACAGGCGTTGTTTTGCTCGCGGTTCGCGCTGTTGTTCCGTAAGTAGCCTCAACAATAACAAAATCTCCTTCCCGGATGTCAAAGGGCGCCTTGAACAGGGGTATGGACGCATTGCCCATATCGCCGGTAAACACAATTTTGATGGATTTTTCTCCGTCTTTGCACCAGATCTCGATCATGGCCGAGCCCAGGATATGGCCGGCATTCCGAAAACGGACGGTGATGTCAGGCGATAGATCAACTTTGCGATCGTAGGAAAGGGACATGAAATTCTTCATCACCGCCGCAATATCCTGAGCACCGAACAGGGGTTCCGCTTCCCGGTCCGTATAATCGAGACTGGCGCCCAGGAGTAAGCGGGTGAGGGCTTTTGTGGCCCCAATACCGACTACCCTGCCCCGAAAACCATTTTTATACAACAGGGGAATTCTGCCTGCGTGATCGCTATGGGCATGGGTCAGGAGCACATAATCGATGCTGGACGGATCGAAGGGTAAAAGATTATTACGGAAACGATCCTCAGGGCTCATGAATAAGCCGAAATCAATGAGGATTCTGGATTTTCCCGCCTCCAGGAGACAGGCGCTGCCCCCGACTGTCCGGGCGGCCCCCAAGAATTGGAGGGAAGTCGTCGCCTGCACCCAGGAAGGCAAGGCCAACAGCAGCAAGACAAGGGTTGTCGGCAACACCCGCCGCCACGTTATATCCGCAGGTCCCGCCGCCTGGAACCGTTCATTTATTCTACGTCTAGGCATGGAATTGTTAAATCACAGCTCGAAAAACAATGCAACCACCTGTTTTTTGGTCTTCATTATTAACTCGCCTATTAATCCACTTCTGACGTTTTTCTGTTGGCTGCCAAAATGCGAAAGAGACTACCAAGAACATTCGCGGCCCTAACCTCCAGAATCAAAACATAGAAGATCGGCTTTAGCCAAGAAGATGTACCACTAAAAGTATTAGGAAGGGTTTCTTATGCAGTCCACAAACAAATAAAACCTGAAAGTTTCATAATGTCTAAATTACCGACGGAAACATGCGATAGGCATCCACGGCATCGGTGTCATAAAGCGTCCCTTTAGACTTCAACCCCCTTCCTTTGCAGCAGGAGCAAATCCGGCATCTGGGCCAACACTGTATCCCCGTTCACATTGCCGGTGGCGGCGCCGCTGAACTGTATAACGACCAGCAAAGGCTCGGCGCCGGAAAACCAGCACGGCCGCTTCCGACGGATTTATATAAGGTAAGTGGGATATTTCCTTAGTTTAAGTCGCCCTATAGGTGTTTTATTTCATACAACAAAGACATAATTTTCACAACCGACAATCCCCGTTTATTTTGTCGCACACCTCTTGCCTTCCAGTTACCTTCGATATTAATCCTTGACAGGACCGAATTTGATACCTATATTGATATCAAATAAGTATTTGCTGGAGGATTTAAAATGAATCTCATCGCTGCACAAGAGATCAAGAGACGGGGCATCGGGGCTGTGGATGAGGCGTTGGCCAAGGGACCCGTGCATGTCGTCCGCAACAACCGCCCTCGGTACGTCGTCCTGTCGGCGCAGGAATACGAAGCGATGCTTATGGATATTGCGGAAGCACGCCTGGCCTCATCAGAAGCGGATCTTCTGGCGAACCGGATTACAAGGGGAACGGCCGCCGATATCATGACAGCTTTGCGGAAAGATTCCTGAAATGATCAATCCTGCGCAGCCTGCCTATACCTTGGTTTGGACGGATACTTTTACCCGCACCGCCCGCAAGTTTTTACAGCGTCATCCCGACCTTGCGGGACTTTTTGAGGATGTTCTCAAACAACTCGAAACGGACCCCCGGGCGGCCAGACTCCGTCTCCATCCCCTCCAGGGTAAACATAAAGGCAAGCACGCCGTCAGTCTGAATTACACCTACCGCATGGTTCTGATCCTGAAAATCACCGACCGGGAAGTCTACCTTCTCGACGTGGGCGCCCACGATGAGGTTTACTCGTAATGGAAAGTTTTATGGACATCTCATCGAAAAATATGGAAACGAACGATCAACGGCAGCAAGGCATAAAATCCCCAGGCGAAACAGCAGATCTGTTTCAAACGCTTACGGAAAAATCCGTGGCCGGCATCTACGTGGTTCAAGACGGCAAGTTCGTTTTTGTCAACGCTAACGCCGCTTACTACGCCGGTTATGCGCGGGAAGAACTTATCGGTAAAAAATCAGATATCCTCGTGCGCCCCGAGGATCGGGAAATGGTCAGAAAAAACGCCCGCATGATGCTTCAGGGCGAACGGATTTCCCCCCATGAATTTCAGATCATCGCCAAAGACGGTCAGAGACGCTGGATCATGGAGACGGTAGCCTCAATCTCATATGAGGGCAAGCCTGCCATTCTAGGCAATTCCATGGACATCTCCGACCGCAAACAGGCGGAAGAGCGAATCAAGGAATCGGAAAACTGGTACCGGACAGTCTTCGAAACCACCGGGGCGGCAACAATGGTCCTTGAGAACGACACTACCATCTCCTTTGTCAACAATCAATTTGTCAAACAATTCGGCTATACCAAGGAAGAAATCGAAAACCGGAAGAGCTGGACTGAATTTACCTATCCCGATGATGTGGAAGCCATGAAAACCTATCATTACCTCAGGCGCATTGATCCCCAGATCCCCCCAAAGAATTACGAATTTCGCTGGTACAATAAGAAAGGCGATTTGCGTAATATTTATCTGTCCGTGGATCTGATTCCCGGCACCACCAAGAGCATTGCCTCGTTTCTGGACATTACCGACTATAAGGAAGCAGAAGGGGCCCTCAAAAAACGGGGAGAAGAACTGGAAGCAAAAACCCACGAGTTGGAGGAATTAAACGCCGCCCTGAGGGTTTTGCTGAAAAAGCGGGAAGAGGATAAAAAAGAATTGGCCGCAGATGTTCTGTCCAATGTGAAGAAACTTGTCATCCCTTACGTGGATAAGCTAAAAAATCACATTACCGATCCTCATTTCCGGGCAGACTTAAAGGTTCTCGAATCTAATCTAAGAGACATTGTATCGCCCTTCTCACATACCCTTTCTTCCCAGCACATGAATCTGACGGCCCGGGAAATCCAGGTGGCCAATCTCATCAAGGAAGGAAAATCAAGCAAGGAGATTGCCGATTTTTTCAATATTTCCTCAAGCGCCGTCAATATCTGTCGCCATCGCATTCGTAACAAACTAGGACTGAATAAGCAGAAAACCAATCTCCAGTCCTATCTCTCGTCTTTTTCGTGAATTACATTTATTGTAATATTCCTGTTAATATCTTTTAATATTGATTTTTTTGTTTTTTCAAACTACTCAATCGCCATCATTAATAATTTTTTGTCCGTAGACTTGATGATTGGTTATTGCTTATTTAAAAATGCATCATATTTATTCGCTGTGCCTACCAAAGGGGCCGGGGAACGCCACCCCGGTCCCGCCTCCTTCTCAAGGGGGCTAAGCAGACAGAAAAGAATTAAATCATCCATAAAACTTAACAGGGAGGGAATTTCATGAGTTTTAAAGAAGAGTACAGCAAGAAACTGGTTACCCCTGAAGTGGCCGTAGGTGTCGTCAAATCAGGCGACTGGGTCGATTACGGCAATTTTACCATGGCGCCGACCTACCTTGATGCGTTCCTGGCCAAGCGCGCCGACGAGTTGACGGATGTCAAGGTGCGGGCCGTCGTTTATCCCGGACTGGCCGCCGTGGCCCAGGCAGATCCCACGAGAGAGAAGTTCTGCTTTAACAACTGGCACTTCAGCGGCGGAGACCGGATCCTCCACGACAAAGGCCTTTGTAATTATGTCCCCCTCCTTTATCATGAGGGCCCGGGATACTACAGCAATAATCTCGTCGACTCCGACGTGTTCATCGTTAAAGTGGCCCCCATGAACCGGAGCGGCTACTTTAATTTCGGGCCGTCCTGTTCCATCTCCAAGGCCGTCGCCAATCGCGCCAAGAAGGTCGTCGTCGAGGTCAATACCAGCGTTCCCTACTGCTATGGCGGATATAATGAGTCCATTCACGTCTCGGAAGTGGATTATATTGTCGAGTCGGACAACAAGCCCCTCTACAGCCTGCCGGCGGCGGCGATCAGTGAAGAGGACAATAAGATCGCCAAGCTGATCATGAACGAGATCCACGACGGGTCGGTAATCCAGCTCGGGATCGGCGGCATGCCAAGCGCCGTCGGGATGATGATCGCCCAGTCGGACCTGAAAGACCTGGGCGTCCACACGGAGATGCTAGTCGATGCCTTTGTCGATATGTATCAGTCCGGCGTTGTTACTAATAAGAAGAAGCAGCTCAATCCCGGCAAGATGGTTTACACCTTCGCCCTCGGATCCCAGAAACTCTATGATTTTCTCGATCACAATCCTTGCTGCGCCACCTATTCCGTTGATTATACAAACAACCCCACCCGGATCGCCCAGAACGACAACATGGTGGCCATCAACAACTCCGTGGAGATTGATCTGTACGGCCAGGTCAACTCCGAGTCGTCGGGGACGCGACATATAACCGGTACGGGCGGCCAGTTCGACTACATCTTCGGGGCCTATCATTCCAAAGGCGGCAAGGCCTTCATCTGCATGACGGCATCCCAGAAGAACAAGAAAACCGGCGAGATCAAATCGCGGATCGTGCCGACCCTGGAGCCCGGCGGCATCGTGACCATTCCCCGGACGGTGGTGAGCTACGTTGTAACGGAATACGGCATGGTCAATCTGAAGGGGAAAACAACCTGGGAACGGGCGGAACTGCTTATCAGCATCGCCCACCCCGATACCCGGGAAGGGCTCATTAAAGCGGCAGAAGCACAGAATATCTGGAGAAAATCGAATAAGCGGGGCTGATTCAGCTCTGAGCGGTTAGATCAACGCAGGTTTTTTCCCACATGAACTGAATCGTTTTTTCGACGGGAGGACAAGTAAAGGGGTTGCGATTTAATTTTCGCAACCCCTTTTTTCATTTGAGCTGCGGCGAGGCCATTTTTCAAAGGTCTCAGTCCTTGAATAGTATCTCGATCCGCAGGTTTTTTTCATTACCTAGTTTCTGTAAATTTTTTTCAAAATCTTCACGGGATACATCCATTTTCATTTTCCAGGAGCCGAGGCGGATATTTTCGGCCCCATTATCCCTCCCCCTGATGATTTCCGCATAAGCCCCCACCCGGTTGCAGTCACAGTAGCAGGTCAGGTAGGGTGAGATTGCCTGAACATTCTTTTGATAACAGTCGGGACAGAAACCCAGGCTCAGGGACAGATCGGGACAGGTTATCTTGATGTCATTGTCCATTTAAGCATCCCTTTACTTGTCATCCCCCTTCAGAAAATGCTTGAAGAAGTCAATGGGGATGGGGAAAACTATGGTGGAATTGTTTTCCGCCGCAATCTGATTCAGGGTCTGTAAATAACGTAATTGCAAGGAAATAGGCTGCTTGGTCATGACCGTTGCGGCCTCCAAGAGTTTCTCCGCCGCCTGATATTCTCCTTCGGCAGCGATAACTTTGGCCCTTCTCTCCCGTTCCGCTTCCGCCTGTTTGGCGATGGCCCGTTTCATCTCTTCGGGCAGGTCGATTTGCTTTACTTCCACCAGTGAGACCTTGATGCCCCAGGGATCGGTGCTGCGATCAAGAATTTCCTGGAGATGCATATTGATTTTTTCTCTTTGGGATAAAATCTCATCCAGTTCCACCTGCCCGCAAACGCTGCGCAGGGTTGTCTGAGCAAGCTGGGAGGTTGCATAGAGAAAGTTCTCCACCACCGTAACCGCCAAAGTAGCATCGACGACCCGGAAATAGACAACGGCATTAACCTTGATGGAAACATTGTCCCGGGTAATCACGTCCTGGGGAGGGACATCCATGGTGATGGTGCGCATATCGACTTTGACCATCTTATCGATAACAGGGATCAGAATGATCAATCCCGGTCCTTTGATATCGATGATCCTTCCCAGGCGGAAAATAACGGCCCGCTCGTATTCATTCATTATCCGTATGGCCGACGCTAAAAACATGATGACTAAAAAAACCAGTATTGTTACGGTGTAAGTCATTTTACTGCCCTCCTTTTTAATTAGGGACAGAGCCCCTATTTTTGCTTCTGCTTTTCAACCTTTAGCTTCAAACCATCGATCTGAATGACCCGGACCGGCGTCCCCTCTTCAAGGGGCAAGTCGCTCCAGGCTGTCCAGTATTCCCCCTTTACCATTACGCTCCCTTCTTCATGGACCTTGGTCACGGTTTTTCCCTCGGCCCCGATCATCCCCTCTTTTCCGGTGTACTTTTTGCGCATCTGGGCTTTAATGACAAGTCTGATGACACCGACGAAAAAAAGTGAAATAATAGTCAGGGTCGGGATCAAGACCTCGAGGGAAACCCGCAGGGCCGGATCCGGTGAATCAAAGAGCATGAGGGAGCCCGCGGCCAGTGAAACTAACCCGCCGATCGTCAGGATCCCGTGGCTGACAACCTTGATTTCGGCAATAAAAAGAACAATCCCGAAGAGGATAAGGAGCACCGCTGCATAATTGACCGGCAGGGTTTGCATGGCAAAGAAAGCCATAATCAGGGAGATCCCACCCACAACGCCGGGCAGGATGGCCCCGGGGGTGGAAAATTCAAAATACAGACCCGCCAGGCCCACCAGAAAGAGGATATAGGCAATGTTCGGATCGCTCAGGGTCGTGAGGATTCGATGGCGGGCGCCCATTTTTCTTTCCTTCAGGATCGCCCCGGTGGTCTTCAATGTTTTCTTTTTATCACCGACAAGTACCTGCTTCCCGTCCGCCAGCTTGAGAAGCTGCTGCACATCTGTGGCGACATAATCAATGACGCCATTTTTCAGGGCCTCTTCTGCCGTGATGGAAGCGCTTATTCTCACCGCCTTTTCCACCCACTCCTCGTTTCTTCCCCTTATTTTGGCGATGCTCCGCACGTAGGCCGCGGCGTCATTGGCGACCTTTTCCATCATGGTCTTGTCACCCCCGCCGCCGCCAAGACCAACCGGATGGGCGGCCCCGATGTTCGTTCCCGGGGCCATTCCCGCCACATGGGCCGCCACCGTAATGATGACACCGGCGGAAGCCGCCCGGGCTCCCGAGGGATAGACATAGACAAAAACAGGTATCGGGGCACTGAGGATGCCCTTGGCGATATCCCGCATGGCCAGATCGAGCCCACCGGGGGTGTCGAGGAGGATAATCAGGCCGTCTGCCCCCTCTTTCCCGGCCTCGCTGATGTTTTGGGTGATGTACTCCGCCGCCGGCGGGGTAATGGCGCCGCTGATGGAAATGACATTAAATACCGGAGGAGATTCCACCGCCCCGAGGCAACCGGGCCAGGCGAGTGCGATCAGGAGGAGCAACAGCACCGGTAGCGTTTTTTTGATTGACATTTTTTGCATGACCATGGTCCCCCTCCCCTATTCTGCGCCTTCCGCCAACAATTTCATGATCTTCTGAACATCTTCCCATACCTGACGCTTCTGGGATGGATTCCTCAAAAGATAGGCCGGGTGGTAGGTCGGCATTAGCGGGATGTCGTGATAACGGTGGAAGCGCCCCCTCAGCAGTGAGATGGCTACATCGCTCTTTAGCAGCGTTTGGGCGGCAAACGTCCCCAGGGCGCAGATCACCTTCGGCCGGATTGCCTCTAATTGTTTCACAAGAAAAGGCTCACAGGCAGCGATCTCACCCGGGGCGGGATTACGATTTCCCGGCGGCCGGCATTTGAGGATATTGCAGATATAGACATCCTGTCGCTGCATCTTCATGGCCTCAATGATCTTCGTGAGGAGCTGTCCGGCCCGGCCGACGAAAGGCCTCCCCTGGGCATCTTCGTCCGCCCCCGGAGCTTCGCCCACAAAGACGAGTTCAGCGTGGGGATTGCCTTCCCCGAAGACGATATTTTTTCTACCCCCATGGAGGTCACAGCGGCGGCAATCTCCCAGATCCGTGCGCACATCGCTCAAAGGGCCGGAAGCGCTCGCACCCTTCAGGGCTGCGGGCATTTCGGGGACGCCAAACCGGCGGTACGTCCCCGGGGCGAGTATTTGCGGCGAGTCGGACGACCCCTGAGGCACTGATGCCGCATCCCCTCCCAGGTCCGGCAGGGATCCTTGCATGCAAAAGGAGGGCACATTCCCGGGCAACTCCCGGTCCGCCTCGACATGGGAGCGCAGGGACCTGATCAGGACAAGCATCTCGTCTTTAGCTGCGTTTTGCATTTGTCAGTATCTTTACCCGGTCAAGAATCCGGTTGGCAATATCCAGCTTATCCATCAGGGGAACCTCTTCAACCCCTCCGTGGGGATCAAGAATCTTGATGATATTGGTGTCCCCTTGAAAACCCGCCCCTGCCTGATGGAGGTCATTGGCCACAATCAAATCCATGTTCTTCCCGAAGAGTTTGGCCCGGGCATTTTCAACGAGATCTTCCGACTCCATGGCAAAACCCACGAGGACCCTGTTTCCCTTCCTGGCTCCAATTTCTGCAATAATATCAGGATTTCTTTCCAACTGGAGTGTCAAGGGACCTTTCTTCTTCTTGATCTTGGCTTCCGAAAGGACGGCGGGCCGGTAATCCGCCACAGCGGCCGCTTTGATGATCGCCGTGGTTCCCTCAAGGCGCGTCATCACGGCATCCCGCATCTCCAGAGCGCTCGCTACGGAGATGAAATCAATCCCCCGGGGAACGGGCAGGGAAGACGGTCCGCTGACAAGAATAACCTCCGCCCCTCTCCTGGCGGCCATTACCGCCAGGGCGTATCCCATTTTCCCCGACGAATAATTGGTAATGAAACGAACGGGATCAAAGGGTTCCCGGGTAGGGCCGGCGGTGACGAGGATTTTTTCACCCCCCAGATCCTTATCCGTCCATGCCGACTCGATGGCTTCCACAATATCGACAACATCGGCCAAGCGTCCCACCCCTTCCGTCTTGCAGGCCAGCTCACCATAACCAGGCGCCACGAACTGGACGCCGTGCTTTTTCAATTTGGCCATATTGTCCTGAACAACCCCATGGGTATACATATTATCGTTCATGGCCGGGCAAACGACGACGGGGCGCTTGGCAGCCAGGAGCACCGTGGACAGGAGATCGTCGGCAATACCCGCTGCCATCTTGCCGATGATATTGGCCGTAGCCGGGGCGACAACCATCACATCCCCGTACTCCGCCAGGGAGATATGGTTCATGTCATAGTGCTCCTGGGAAAACATGTCGCTGAAAACAGGGTTCCCGGAGAGAACCTGAAAGGTCAGGGGGGTGACAAATTCCCTGGCATGCCCCGTCATGATCACCTTGACGGACACGCCTTTCTTTACGAGCGCCCTGGTCAGCTCGGCTGCCTTATAGACCGCAATACCCCCGGTTACACCAAGAACAACGCGTTTTCCTTCAGTCATCTTTTATATTTCCTTGTCGATGGTCTTTGAGTTATCCTGTGCTATGAATATAACAACTCTGCAAGTTAAGATCAATCAAAAGAGCATGTTTTATTTTGACCGATGATCCGGATTTCCTCATCCGTCAGGTCGAAGACAAGGCGGTCGATCCGGCGGTTGGCGACGTCATGCCGACAAACCGGCAAGCCATTTCCCTGCCAGGACGATGGAGATGCCGTCCTGCTGTTGCTCCCTTCTCAGGTTGTGGACCAGTTGGAGCGCCGGCACACCGGGCATTCTTTTGGCGAAATAACAAAGGGAAGCGGTCGGGATCTCCTCCGAAAGTTTGACCTCGATCAAACGCTCGGCTTTCCCATCCCGGGTGAGCGCAAAATCGACTTCGCGGCCGTCCTTGGTCCGGACGTAATGCAGAGCGGCATCGTCTCCGGTCGTTTCCTGTAAATAATGGACATGCTTCTGCAGACATACGGCACAGGTATTCTCCAGCCTGACTCCCTCATCGCCCTTAACGAAGCCGCTGTCGTAAAAATAAATCTTCGGCTCCCGCAGGACGGCCCGCGCCACGTTGGCATGGAAGGGGCGGACGGAAAAAATGACGCAGAGGCTTTCCAGAATGTCGATGTAACGGCGGACCGTATTCGGGGCAAGCTGAAGGTCGCCGGCCAGAGATGTGTAAGAGACGGGCGATCCCACCCGTTCCCGCAGCATTTCCAGCAGGAGACGCATGGAGCGGATCTCCTGAACCCGGCCGAATTCAAGGATATCCTCCCGGATCAAATCCGTGTAGTACTGGTTACGCCAGCGTGCGGCCTCCGTCTCTTTCCCGGACAGAAAAGGTTCCGGAAAACCTCCCAGACGGTTCAACAGCGACACGGCTTCGGAGGGCGCCAGGGAATCCTGTAACTCTCTAACGGAGAGGGGGTGCAGACGGAATGGAAAATATCGGCCCGCCAGGGATTCGCCCGCCTGCCGAAAGGTCTCCAGACGGGAACTGCCGGTGAGCAGCATGGCCTGGCCTGCGGGGCGGGTATCATAGATCCCTTTGACGAACATCTTCCACCCCGGCATCTTGTGAATCTCGTCGAGTACCAGCAGATCGGCGTCGAGCGCCCAGGAATGTCCGCTGATGATCCGGGCGTCATCGAAATGGTCGTAATTTAGATATTGCGGGTTTCTGAACTCGGACATCAGCTCCTTGGCGAGCCAGGTCTTTCCCACCTGACGCGGTCCCGTCAGGATAACCATTTTCCTTTTCAGATCTCCATGGATAGACTCGTAAAGGTAGCGCTTCATGTTCGACCATCTGGCAGCATCTTGCACGAAAGTCAAGACTTTTCCGCAAACGGGTTAATTAGGGACAGAGCCCCTATTTATTTTCGGCCTTGTTCCCAACAGGCTGCCACAAAAATCGTTTCTCGAATATTTATGAATAATAATAAACATTTAATGGTTATGAAATTTTCATAACCCCTGCACGGTTCTAATAAATCGGGGCGCTGTCATAATTATTCCAAAGGGCTCCCTAATTAATTTATCGGCGGCTCCGTCGTCATCAGTTCCCTTCAAATTGGAAACTTTTTCCCCGGAATAGTTTCAGGCAGGCATCAACCGCATCCGCATCGTAAAGCGTCCCTTTATTGGTCTCAATCTCTGCCAGGGCGGCGTCAATCCCCAGGGCAGGACGATAGGGACGATGTGAGGCCATGGATTCGACCACATCGGCGACGGCAATGATACGGGCCTCCACGAGGATATCTTCCCTCTTCAGATTTCCCGGATAGCCGGAACCGTCCATCCGCTCGTGGTGCTGAAGAATGATTTGGGCAATCGGCCAGGGAAATTCAATATCTTTGATGATATTATAACCAATTCTTGAATGTTCCTTCACCAGATTGAATTCGACGTTTGTCAGTTTCCTCGGCATACTCAGGATCTCGGCAGGAATGGAAATCTTGCCGAGGTCGTGAATGGTTCCGGCGATGCGAATTCCTTCGATCCTTTCCGGCGGCAGACCCATTTCTTCGGCAATCGCACCGGCAAGTCCGGCCACCCGCTTCTGATGGCCCGATGTATAGGGATCGCGGATGTCTACGGCATGGGCCACGACATCGATGATTCCTCCCGTTGCCTTACGAAGGGCATCAACGCTCCTGTTGAGATGTTCTTCCGTCTTCTTACGGTCCGTAATGTCACGAGCCGATGCGTAATTCCATTCACGATCCTGATAGGTAAAGTAGTTGAGGCTGATTTCCACGGGAAAGCTCTTGCCGCTCTTTGTCCAGTGCCGGCTCTCGATAACGATTGAGCCCAACCGCCTGAGTTCCTCCCAGTGGAGGGACCACGCGGAGGGTGGGAAATTCGGATCGATATCACCGACGCACATCTGCAGGAGTTCTTCACGGGTGTATTCCAGAACACGGCACGCCGTTTCGTTCACATCCGCAAACCGCGACTCCCCATCGGTCCAGTAGATTGCGTCCCGGGCGTTATCAATGGAGAAGCGGGCGAGGCGGAGGAGCTCCTCATCCTTTCTGTGTTCTGTAAGGAGTCTCTTTCTCTCCAGGACGGCATGGATGGTCTGGGGCAGTTTCTGAATGTGACTGGGGTGCTTGATCACATAATCGGCGGCGCCACGTTTCATCGCTTCTACGGCAATCTCTTCCGAGCCTGTCCCGGTGACCACGATGACAGGAAGGTCTGAATTGTATTCTTGAACAATCTTCATGATGTCCAGGGCGTCAAAACCCAGGATATTGAAATCGGTCAGAACAATATCATAATCTTCTTTTCTCATGCTCAGCTCGAAATCATGCCGGGTGCGGACGGACCGAACCGTAAATTCGGTCCGCTCCTTTTCGAGGACATCCCGGATCAGTTCGATATCCATGAGGCTATCGTCAATATGGAGAATGGATATGCGGTGATTCATCTGCCTTCCTCCCTGGGTGGACCGACATTCAAAAGGATCCAGTACTGTTCGATCTGCTTCACAACCTTCAAAAATCCGTCGAAGGTGACTGGTTTCACAAGATAACTATTGGCGCCGCTGTCGTAGGAAAGGGCGCGGTCCCCTTCCTCCTGGGAAGAGGTCAGAATGATCACGGGGATGCGTTTGAGAACCTCCGTTCCCTTGATCCGGCGGAGAACTTCGAAACCATCGATGCCGGGCATCTTGAGGTCCAGGAGGATAATATCCGGGAGGGGATACTGAGCCCGATCCGAATATGTTCCCTCGCCCAACAAGTAATCCAGGGCCTCCTGACCGTTCATGGCCACATGAACAGTATTCCCCAGACGGGCTTCTTTGAAGGCGTCGAGGGTCAATTCGACATCCAGCCGGTTGTCTTCGACGAGGAGGATATGAGCGGGTTTGATCATCTGCTACTCCTTTCTGAAAGTTATAAAAAATGAGCTTCCCTTTCCTGGCTCGGACTCGACCCGGACATCTCCATCCATAAGCTTCATCGCCTTGCGGACAATAGCCAGTCCGATGCCCGTGCCTTCATATTGATCTTCACTGTGGAGACGCTGGAACATGTTGAATATCTTTTCATGAAATTCCTTCGGGATTCCGATCCCGTTGTCCGTCACCCGGACGGTCAGCCGGTCTTTTTCCAAGGTATAGCCGATTTCAATGATTAAGGGAATGGCCTCTTTTCTAAATATGAGGGCATTCTCAAGGAGGTTTGTAAAGGCTTGGCGGATGAGTCCGGCATCACCGAGTACGGCCGGTAAGTCGTCGGGTATGGAGACTGCGGCGCCGGTCTCTTTGATCTTATCGGACAACACATCGACAACCTGGGGCAGGATCTGCGCCAGTGGCACGGGTTTCAGTTCGATTGTTCTCCGCCCGATCCGGGAGTATTCCAGAAGGTCGGTAATCAGGGCGCTCATCCGGTCGCTTGCCGTCACAATGTTGTCGAAGTAGTGTTGTGCTTCTTCGTTAAGTCCTTCCCGATGCCGGCGGGCGATAATCGACGCGAAACCGCTGATTGCCCGAAGGGGCGCCTTCAGGTCGTGGGAGACGGAGTAACTGAACGCCTCGATCTCCCGATAGGCCGATTCCAGTTGGGCGGTACGCTCGATCACACGCTGTTCCAGCTCGGCGTTCAGGCGGAGGATTTCTGCCTCCGCCAGCTTGTGTTCATGGATGTCGGTGCAGGTGCCAAACCATTTGAGAACAAGACCATGCTCGTTAAGGATCGGTACGCCACGGATCAGCCACCACATATAGACGCCGTCGGCGCGGCGCAGGCGACATTCGAGCGCATAGGCGGCGCCGTGTTGGGTCGCGTTTTGCCAGGCATCCCATGCGCGCTGCTGGTCGTCAGGATGAAACGGTTTGTTCCAGCCATGACCGTAGCTCTCCTCTAACGTCAATCCCGTGTAATCCACCCACTGCTGATTAAAATAGATATTCCAGCCGTCCGGGCGGGTAATCCAGACGATCTGGGGCATGGACTCGGCAAGACTGCGAAACTCGTTTTCACTTTCCCGAAGTTCCTCCGTCCTCTCCTCGACCCGCTGTTCCAAAGATTCATTGAGGTGGCGGATTTCGTTGAATCGTGCCGACAGTGCATTGGCCATCTCCCTGAAGTTGTCAATGAGCTTGCTGCTATCCTGGATACCGCTTTCCGGCCACTTAATGGTTGCGCCGGATGCCAGTTTGGAAGGCAGATCCCGGGTTAGGTTGCTGAGTTCTTCATTGGTAACAGCAACGCGGCGACTCACCACTTCCGCTATTGCCAGGGCCGCGAGCAGAAGAATAAACACGAGGCTGAGTCTGCCTGTATAGATATCATAAAGCTTTTTCTGAAACGGCGCCACCGGTTGCTCCATGATCAGTTTCCATTCCGCCAGGTTGCCGATAGTTGATTCCACGACATAGAACGATTTTCCCCAGAGGTCGATCGTTGAGGTATTGGACGGAAGTTCGGGAATCCACCGCGCAATCCCACTCTCTTCGGGACGAGTCAGTGTCCCTCGGCTGCGGTAAAATGGCGTCATGTTCTTCTGATCTTTGCGGTTAGTGGCAATCACGTTGCCGTTTTTGTCCAACAGCGAGTAATGCATCTCACTGCCGGCCGAATGGATCCGGAGGATGGTCTCGATCCGCGCGAAGTTCAGGATACCGGAAACGTAGCCGCCGTATTCTCCGCGAATAACGACCGGTGCAAGCATAGTCGTGATCGGCGTCGGGGCGCCCAGTTTGGCCATGATCACCTCAGAAAGCATCGGCTTGAGCGTCCGTTTGAGCGTAGGGATGAACGGTCTATCGGCAAAGTTTTTGCCGATCCCGCTCTTTCCAAACTCGTCGAACAGTGGGGAGATGGCGGTGATGGTGGCCTCCCGGTCCAAAAGCGCAATCCGCAAGAAGTTGGCGTCAGACATCCGTGCCTGTTCCAAGTGGGGTTGCATCTGCAGCGGGGAAAGTGTCTTCGCCATGGCCGCCAGATGGATGATAGGAATTTCCCGGTTATCCACCCAATTCTCCAGGCCATCAGTTACACGCCGACTGTTCTGGAGGAGGGACGAACGAATACTCCGGTCGGTTTCGGCCAAATCACCCCGGCTAGCGACGGCCAGCAGGATCAATGCCGGGCACAACACGAAGAATACCAGCATATTTGCCATAATCTCGCGGAAAGAGATCAGTGAGGTGTTTGAACGGAAAGAATATCCGGCAAAAACCAGCCGGGCAACCAGAGCATTGGCGATGCCGTTTACCGCCTGCTTGGTCATCAGAAACATGGCGTTGCTTACGGGAACATCGGCAATGACATGGAAGCAGAAAAAGCCCAGCGGGATGCCGATAAAGAGCCAGTAGAGGGTGTCGGCCATCAGCAGATTCAGTCTGCGACCGGTAATGAGCCATCCGACCATCGCCGCCTCGGCGGTCATGGTGATCAGGGCGTACGGATGGTTCCAGGCGAGATAGGTGTAGCCGGCGATGACGGCGGCCGCAACTACGCCGCGTCCGAGGCCGAAGAACTGCAGCGCCAGCATGGCAAAGATGCTGCCGAAGATGAAGTCTGCATTCAGAATGGATAACTTGAAATAATTGCCGGCCAGACCGGCAGCGATCAGGGCTATATAGAGAAGAATGGAATATTTTCTGGTTCCGGGCATGTTGTCTAATCGTTTAGCCAACTGAAATCCTTTCACGGAAATTACTCCCCCGTTGCATGAAACCCATGGAAAGGAATGAACCGGGAACGCCGGCATCCTGCTTATGTGCAGTACAACATGTTCATTTTCAGATACTTATAAGCTCTTTGAAGAGGAACGTCAAGGAAATTTTGGCAGCCATTTTACCCTGGCAAAATAATGGTTATGAAAATTTCATAACCATTATCTATAAGTTATTGTTAATTATTTTATCAGAGACGATTTTCATGAGGAAAATTTTAATCAGGCGAGTTTACTGCCGCCCGATGTTTCCGGTTCCTCTTCGTCCGGCACTGTTTCTTCAAATTCTCGGGCAGGCGGTTCAGGGACATGATCAGGGAGATCGCCCGGTAGTTTTCCCCGTTATAAGTGGCCGGAATTTTCGCTGTGGAGCGAAGATTAATACTTGTAACTGTTATTGAGGTTACGACTCAGAACAAACCCTGTCCTTCCCATTTTTTTTCGCTTGGTACATGAGCTGGTCAACACGGATTACGAAGGTCTTCATGTCTTCCTGTGGCTTATACTGCCCAATCCCGATACTTACCGTCCCATGAACATCCTCTTGACCCGGCACCGGAGAAAAAGTCTCCTTCTTGAATTCTGTTCTGATTCGTTCTGCGGTTATAACGGCATCCTTGCTTGTTGTCATGGGGAGAATAATTGTAAATTCTTCGCCCCCATAACGATAGGCGGAATCTGACTGGCGGAGGCATCTTTTCACCACTTGACCGAGTCGTGATAAGACCTGGTCTCCCTCGACATGACCATAAGCGTCGTTAAATTGCTTGAAATCGTCAAGATCGAGAAGGAGAAGCGTCATGGTCTGTTTTTCATAGCGGTTTACGCGATCGATCTCCAGTTTCAGTTGGTGATAAAAATACCTGGAATTATAAAGCTGGGTGAGGTCATCGATAATACTGAGTTCACGGTATTTTTTCTCACGGTCCATCAACGCCTTCTCTATACGCTTGCGTTCGGTGATGTCCATCAAGGCGCCATATAGAAGGATACGTTCCGGTGTCTCAGATTCCATTGCACATTCTGTGTAAGAGGCAATCCAGGCCATGCTGCCGTTCTTGTGCCGGATGCGGAGTTCACACTTACTACACGATCCCGGATCAAGATCGATAACATTCTTTTCAAAAAGATCCTGATCTTCTTCTGCAACCAGGAAACGCCAGCATTTTTGAGACTTTATCTCATCAACGGAATAGCCGCTGATACGTTCCGCTGCTCCTGTCATCCAACTGATAAAATAACGGCCCTCATCATCAGTTTTGCATGAGTAAACAACATCTGAAATAATGGACGATACTCGCCGGAAGCGTTTCTCACTCTCCTTGAGCGCCTCTTCCCGTTTTTTGAGTCTCTGGTGTGCATCAAATAATTTGAATGCCATCTTTATGGACGTGATCAGTACGGTCTCGCCGGAGTCCTTTACCACGTACCCGTAGGAGGTGATCTGCTCTGTCTTCTGAACTACTTCAGCCTGGGTATAGCTCGACAGGAAGAGTACGGGGATGTCATTGTCTTTGAGGATGATCTCTGCCGCCTCTGTCCCGTCCATTTTCCCTTTCCCCAAGTTGATGTCCATGAGGATGAGGTCAATTTCCGGGGTATTCTTTCCTATACTAATAGCCTTTTCTCCGCTGGAAGCGACAATGACATTGAAGCCGTGCCTTTTTAATGTCTGCTCCTCGATCATGGCGATTACCGCTTCGTCTTCTACCAGGAGGATAGTTTTCTTTTTTTCTTGTTGACCGTGCATTAATCTTTTCTCCTAATCACGAGAAAATGTAATGATGAATATCGTGCCATTCTCCCGTGTCAATTCCATGCTGCCATTAATCTGCTCCACCAGTTTGACGAGCAGTGAAAGCCCCACCGATTCCGTGTTTCTGAAGTCGATATGGGCAGGGAATCCGATGCCATTATCTGAGACGGTGAGAATTACAAGCGGAGAGCGGGGAGCTTCGCTGTTTTCTGCCCTTGTTTCACCCGTAAAGGCAGGTTGGGGAGCCGGACGTTCTTTCAGGGTAATAGTTATCTTGCCCTTCCTGTCTCCGTAAGGCTCTCCTGTCCCCTTGTCCTCTGCCCCCGGGGAAGGGAATGCATGTTTCATGGCATTGCTGACAAGCTCGTTCACGATAAGGCCGGCAGGGATGGCGGTATTGATGTCGATGGAGATATCTTCTACATCGGTGATCATGTTTTCAGGAGGGAACCCGTAGGAGCGGGATAGCTCCCAGGCAAGTTCCTCTATATACCCATTGAAGTTGATGAGAGAATAATTGTCTGACTGATAAAGTCTGGCATGGATCCTTGTCATTGCCTTGATCCGGTTCAGGCTCGTGATAAAGATATCCTTCGACTCCCTGTCCTTTATACGCTCGAACTGGAGGGCAAGGATACCCGTGATTGTAAGCAGATTATTCTTTACCCTGTGCTGGAGCTCCTTCAGGAGGACCTCTTTTTCTTTGAGGGAGGATTTGATCTGTTTATCCGCCTGCTTGTGCTCAGTGATATTCTGTGCCAAAATTGCGATGTCACTCCCCATCGAAACGACAACGAGCCGGAACCAAGTAGGGGTCGGTATGCTTTCGCCCTGGTACTGAGCCTCCATGATCCTGGATTCACCGGATTCGGCTACTTCCCGATAAGTATCAAGGATAGCGGTCCCACGATGACCGGGAAACAAGTCCAGCAACCGCATTCCCACAATTGAGCTGGGATCGGTCCCGTTCAGGCGAGCAATCGCGGAATTTTCATATACCCAAGTGAAATCAATGACACGACCTCCACTGTCGCGCATAGGTCGTAATATGGTGAATCCGTCCGGTGAAAGTTCCTGCGCAACACGGAAGCGTTCCTCGCTCTCCTGCAATGCTTTCTCTGCTCGCTTGCGGTCGGTGATGACATCAAATACGGCTACAAAGTGTTCTTTTTCAGGGCCGTACACGGAGACAGAGAACCACATCTTCATGGCCTCGACAAACATCTCGAACTTTTCTGGTTTGCCGGTCAGGGACACCCTGGCGTAGATATCGAAAAGTTGTGGATCGGCCTCTCTTATGCCCGGAATAACCTCGCTGACTTTTTTGCCGGTTACATTCCGTAACCCGGTCAAGGTCTCGAATGCGGTGTTGACAGCGAGATAGATGAAGTCCTGCGGTTCGCCTTTCTCGAAGATCATCCTGCAATAGGCAAACCCTTCGGCCATGTGCTCGAACAATCGGCGATACCGGACCTCACTATCGCGTAGTGCATTAAAGGTCCGCTCCAGTTCGATCGTCCGTTCGCTGACCCGTTCCTCCAAATGGTCCTTGGCAGCACTGACTGCTGCCAGCGCATCGGTCACCTGCCGGTTGGCCTTCCCCAACCGCTCAAAAGTGAAGGAAAACAGAACGCCCATGCTGATAAAGACTACCATTGTGAAAGCATATGCAGGTTCCTCAATGATAAATGAGTAGCGGTTGGGAATGAAAAACCACCAGATCACCAGCATGGAGAAAGCGACGGACGCCAGTCCGCACCGCAGACCCCCCATCCAGGCGCTAAAGAAGACCGCGGGATAAAAGAAAATCCAGGCGAACGGCTTAAATGAATTCCAGAAGATCCACTGCAGCAAAAATGCAGCCGGCAGAACCAACGCGACCAGTATCAGGCGGTAGGTGTCGCCGCGTGGGTGTTGTTCAGTTCTGTTTTTTTCTCCACTATTCATGACCGCAATATTCCTCTTCCACGAACCGAGACACCATAGCAACCATGACCAGGGGGTGCAATCCTTGATAGGCGGGTGTCATGTATCCTTCCCTGACGCACCCTGTTCAGCACGGCAGTTGATTGAAGATTACTGCCTCAATAGTTACCAAATCAAGATTTGATATGGCGGTCCGCTGAAAAAAACACCAGAGATAAAGACATTAGTGTCGAGAATCACTTTCACTTGCGGCCGCGTGCTTTCGCAATTGCCTCATAAACATCTGAGCGCTTTAATCCTTCGTCCTTTGCTTGCTTACGTACTTTGGCAATCAGTTTATCAAATTCATCCATAGATGGTTGGGAGATGGATTTGAATATTACCACGTCCTTCTCGCCCACCACAACAAATTGCGAGCCGACACGTAAGTTCAATCTTTTGCGTATATCCTCAGGGATTACAACTTGCCCCTTCGAGGACATCTTAGTGGTTGCCATATTTACCATCTTACACCTCCCATAAATCGTCTTACTGGTAAGATCATATTGCAAGTAATTTAATTTTGCAAATCTAAATTGGTTAATGGTGAATTTTCCCCTTGCCACCTGCTTTTCTGTATGCTAATGTGAATGCAAATAATGATGCATATTTGGAGACAAAATGAAAACTGCGACATTTCGCGTCAGTGAAAGATCAAAACATATCCTTGCTGAATTTTCCGCCCGGGAGGGAAAATCCATGCAGGCGATTGTGGAACAGGCCATCGAATATTACCGGCGGCAGCGTTTTCTGGAGGGTCTGGCGGACGATTTTGCATCCTTGCGGGCTCGTCCCGATGATTGGGATGAAGAGACGGAGGAACGCCGCGCCTGGGACATTACCCTGGCTGATGGGGACAAACCATGAACACCCTCGCTGCTGCACGGGGACAAATCTGGCTGGCCGATCTCAATCCCACCCGCGGCCATGAGCAATCGGGAGTGCGCCCATGCCTGGTAATCTCCGTTGATTATTTTAATAAGAGTCCTGCCGGACTTGTCATTGTCCTTCCCGTCACAACCAGGGCCAAGGGCGTTCGTTCGCATGTGGCGATCGCACCGCCGGAGGCCGGCCTTAAGGAACCCAGTTTCGTGAAGTGCGAGGACGTCCGGTCAATATCCACAGAACGTCTGGTCAGCCCTTGGGGAACCGTTACCAGGGAAACAATGGCGACTGTCGAAGATCATCTCCGGATTCTCCTCGGTCTGTGAGAATTATGCTTGAATATTGAAGCGAGGATTAATGCTTGTAACCGTTCTTGGGGTTACGGTTCAGAACAAACTCTGTCTTTTCCACTTTTCTTCGCCTGGTACATAAGCTGGTCAACACGGATTACGGCGGAATCACCACCTCCCGTAATCTTTGCGGTTATCTCGGTTTCCTTCCAGCTCATGGTTTCTCCGTCTTTAATGACTCAAATCAGGTTCTTTCCAATGGTTATGAAAATTTCATAACCATTATCTATTCGTTATTATTAATTATTGTATCAGCGACGATTTTCATGAGGAAAATTTTGATCAGGCGAGGTTGCGGCCGCCCGATGTTTCCGGTTCCTCTTCCCGGTCGATATTTGCGCCCATATCCTGGAGGATGCTTGCCGCCGTGCCCCGGATTCCCGGGATAAATAGGGACAGAGCCCCTATTCTTTTTCGGCCTTGTTCCCAACGGGCTACCACAAAAATCGTCGCCGGGATTGTCCTCAACGATTAAAATTCGTGTTGCAGCTGGTGATTGTTTCATGGTCCTCACATGCGAAGATATGTACCGCAACGAAATAATGAAATAATGGAAATAATGGAGACGGTTCTATTTTTTTCTCCCACCCCGGCAAAACGCTAAAAATAAAGACCTGACCCCCATCAATTCTTATTAGCTGCTGAAAAACTTGTACGCAGGAATTATTGCAACTGTTTTTGAATTCTCCTTTATCTCTTCCTCGTCTTCATAGGTGACGATCGTGCCGTTCTGCAGACCGGTCTCATCCATCGCCCTGAACAACGCCCTCAGTTCACGGCTCTTTGTCTTTTCGTCACGCAGTTCTTTCGCAACCTGTATCAGGTCTGTGATCTTGCGGCCCTCCCGGCAAATAAAATCCACTTCGTGACCGTTTCCCGTTCGATAGTAAAACAGTTCCTTGCCCCGGCGCCTCAATTCAAGAAAGACTGCGTTCTCAAGGTACCGGCCCGTATCATCGGAAAACCGGAATGACACGGATCCGGCGAGACCCGAATCGACGGCATAGATCTTTTTGGGACTTCTGATCTGTTGTTTCACGGAATGGGAAAAGGCATCCACGGTAAAGAGCAGATAGGCGTCCGAAAAGCAGGAGAGATATTCCTTGATCGTCTTGTCGCTGAGATTCGTAAGCTTCGCGAGGCTGTTGAACGTGTAGAGAGAAGAGGCGTTGGCGGCAAGGTAGTAAAACAGATTTTCGAGGTCGGCGGGCTTTTTAATGCCGAACCGGGCGGCGACATCCTGATAGAGAATGCTCCGGGCGTACATGGCGTGGATTTCTCTGATAGTTTCCGGTTGCTTCAGAAAGGCGGTCTCCGGGAAGCCGCCAAATTGCAGGTAATCGTCCATAAGGCTTCTGATCTTATGGCGGTTCCTTGCCAGCGATACGGGATCCCGATCGTCCATCCCCCTGGCCCTCACGAATTCACCAAAGGAGAAAGGATAGACCTCCGCAGGGATGGTTCTGCCCGAGAGAAGCGTAATAAATTCGGAAGAGAGCAGCCGCGAGTTCGATCCGGTAACGATGAACTTCGTCTTTTTTTGCTCGTAGTGGGCCTTTACAAACACCTGCCACTCGCTAAAATAATGGACCTCGTCCAGAAAACAATAGATCATCCCTTCCGGCGCCGCCAGTTTCAGGTAGTCTTCGTAAATCCGTTCCAGATAGGCCGCGTCGCCCTTGTAACGGCTGAAGCCGGGGTGTTCGAGGTTTAGGAAAAGGATATTCTTCGGCGCTGTTTTCCTCTCCCCGATCAGATGGTTGATGATCTGCCGGATCAGGGTGCTTTTCCCGCATCGCCTCACGCCGACGATGGAAAGAATATGGGGCAGATCGAAGTTCTTTTTGATCTCTTCCAGGACACTCCTCGGCACGCCGCCGTCATACTGCGCGCCGTCCCAATGCTGGTTCTGATCCACAATCACGTTTTCAAACACGGGCATTCTCCGAACTATGTTAGTTTTTTCCGGAATATAATCCGAGTAAAAACGTTTGTCAATCCGTATTTATGATCGAAGCCAACTGACCAGGGATATCGCGTCCTATCTGGTATTCAACCCCTTCTCCTGAATGAGTTTCAGACATACGGCCACGACCTCGGGGTCGTACCAGGAGCCGCTATGGGATGATATTTCTTCCAGGGCCTCACCCAAAGAAAAGGCATTCCGGTAGCTCCTGTGGGTGGTCAGATCTTCAAAGGCGTGGGCAACCGCCAGAATTCTTGCTTCAATGAGAATGGCTTCCCCCTTGATCCCCCGGGGAAAACCGGAACCGTCATAACACTCCCGATGCTGGAGGACGATGTCGGCCAGGGGCCAGATACACTCGATCTTTTTCAGGGTGTCATAGGCAGCCTCGGGGTAGGTCTGATACATGGTTAGCCTGATGCCTTCCAGTCTGCCGGATTCCTGAAGGATATCAGCAGGGACATTGACCATGCCGCTGTCGTAGACGGCCGCGGCCAGCTCGATTGCCTCCACCTGAAAATCCGTCAATCCCATTTCCCGGGCAATTGCTACTGCTAACCCCGACACCCGCTCATGATGGCCTTCGGTATAGGGACCCCGGAGTTCGATCGTTGCCGCGATCGCCCCGATCATACCTTTCATGGTTATGAAAATTTCATAACCCTTATCTATCCGTTATTATTAATTATTGTATCAGCGACGATTTTCATGAGGAAAATTTGATCAGGCGAGGTTGCGGCCGCCCGATGTTTCCGGTTCCTCTTCCCGGTCGATATTTGCGCCCATATCCTGGAGGATGCTTGCCGCCGTGCCCCGGATTCCCTGGAGGACCGTCACCATGTCCTGGCGATCCGCTTCCTGCCATTCCTGCCAGGCGGTGTTGACGAGCTTGCCGTTCAACTGATCAACCTGCTGGACCAGGATCTGCTCTTTGCGCAGCCGGGGCTTGGCCGGCTGGGGGCCCTGCTCCTTGGCGCTCTGCGTCTGCATGTATTTCTCGAAGGCCTTTTCCATCCCTTCTTCCGTCTTTATTTTGGCGATTTCCGTGAGGACGTACCTGGGGATGTTCGGGTTCGTCCGGCACTGGCTCTTCACGGTCTCGGGCAGGCGGTTCAGGGACAGGATCAGGGAGATCGCCGACTGGCTTTTGCTGATCTTCTCGCTGAGCTGGTTCTGGCTGTAGCCGCATTCTTTCATGAGCCGGTCCACGCCCTCCGCTTCATCTATAGGGGTAAGATCCTCGCGGAGGAGATTTTCGATCAGGGAGATCTCCCGGTAGTTTTCGTTGTTATAAGTGGCCGGGATAACTGCCAGACCGGCCATTTTAGCCGCGGCGACGCGACGCTCCCCGGCCACGATAACCAGCTTGCTCTCGGCGTCCTGACGAAAGATGACCGGCTCCAAAACGCCGTATTGGGTGAGGGACGCGGCCAATTCCTTGAGACCGTTGGGGTCCGTGTATGTCCGCGCCTGCCCGGTATCAGGTTGCAGGACGTTGGGATCCAGTTTGTAGATCCTTCCCTTGGTGTACGTAGTAGCCATAGCATCCTCCTCTCAAAAAAAGATGATTCTATTATAATAATGATTTTTCACGTGTCAACTGAAAGTCAGCATCTTTGCAATGGACTTCTTATTTTGCTTGTTTTCGTACATACGTTTGTCCGCCTGCGTCATAAGCTCATCGATCGAACAAGGCACTGCCGGATCATAATATGCGCAGCCGATGCTGATGGATAGAATGTATTCCCGGTTTTCCAAATTATTGAAATCAAGCAATTTATTCAAGGGCGATGGATATGATCACCAATAGTTTTTGGATCTGTGGGGTATCCTCGAGGTTGCTTATAAACAGGCGGTATGTTAAGAAAAAACAAAAAGTGGGAAAAGGTCGCCGCACCCCTGCTATTTAATCTATTAAAAGAGGTTGCCATGAAGACGTACAAGATTTACTTTCTTTCTGTATTTGCCATACTTATCAGTGCTTTATCATGGTGGTTTTTCACCACGATCGGGGAAATTGGAAAGCCGCAGATCCAAATGATGCAGGATATCAGGAGTATCGGACAGCGCACGGTTCTGGAGGTCGCCTTCTCAGACAGCGGCAGCGGCCTGAAGAACTCTACCATAACCCTTACCCAGGACAATCAGCCCCGTATCCTCTCCAACCTGCAGTACAAGGGGAAGAAAACCAATCGCAATGCCGTTTCGATACCTGTTGATCCGGTCGCGCTGAAGCTCCATGACGGTCCGGCCACCCTGACCATCGCCGCGGAGGATCAAGCAGTCTGGAAGAATTCGACCTCCATAACCAGGATGGTGAACGTCGATGTCGTTCCTCCCCAGATCTTTCTCCTTACGCCGGTGAATCATATCAATCCGGGCGGAACCTGCATGTTGCTTTTCAGAACATCCAAATCCGTGCCTGTATCCGGGGTCCGTGTTGATGACCTCCTCTTTCCCTCCTATCCGGTGATGATCAATAACAAGCCCTGTCAATTGGTCTATTTCGCCCTCCCCATCCAGGCGGCATCCCGGACGACGCAAATCAAGGTTTACGCCCGGGATCAAGGGGGAAATGAAACAGTCCAGTCCGTCCCCTATCTCCTCCTTAAAAAGAAATACCGGGATGATAAAATGCCCCTTTCCGAGTCTTTTCTGCAGCAGAAAATGCCAGAATTTGTGGCCCAATATCCAACTCTTGCAGGGAAACCCCTCATCGATGTCTTTATGTATGTCAACGGCGCCCTGCGGGAGGAGAATTTCCGGACAATCCAGAGCATATGTCAGAAATCTGAACCCCGGCAACTCTGGGAGGGAACTTTTCTACGGATGAAAGACGCCTCCCCCATGGCTCAGTTCGGCGACCGCCGCACCTATGTATACGCTGGGAAAAACGTTGGCGAAAGCACCCACTTCGGCGCCGATCTCGCCTCCACGGCCAACGCCCCCATTGAAGCAGCCAACAGCGGCGTCGTGGTGTATGCCGGCTATCTCGGCATCTATGGCAATATGGTCATGATCGATCACGGCTATGGTTTGTCCAGCCTCTATGCCCATTTATCCATTATTGATGTGAAAAAGGGACAGGCAGTCAAAAAGGGGGAAGTCCTGGGGAAAAGCGGCCTGACTGGTCTGGCCGGGGGAGATCATCTTCATTTTTCGTTACTTGTCGGTGGTCAATTCGTCAGTCCGACAGAGTGGTGGGACCCCCACTGGATACAGGATAATGTGACAAAGAAGATGGAGGTTTCCTTTTAATTCCGATTCTAAATCAAAGCGCTATCTTCGTTGGCATCGGCAATCGGCTCCTCGACGTATGAAAAATACGCCTGCGTCGCCTCTGCCTTGCCGCCTTGATTTCATCTTTGATTTAGAACCGGAATAACTAGGCAACAATAGACGGTTTCGTAAAAGATCCTTAGGCAAGGCGCGCAAGTCTTGAGGAATGAGGCGTACTTGTCGTACGCCGCAGTGACGAAGGATGCAGCGCAACGCAGCATCCGGACTTTTTACGAAGCCGTCAGCTTTTACCGATGTCCCGGTGATTAACCTGGACACTGTAATCCTTGCCGGAAAGATAGGCGGCGAGTTCATTGGCCATCGCCACGGACCGATGCCTGCCTCCGGTGCAACCCAGGGCGATATTGAGCCGCACCTTCCCCTCCTTTTCATAGAGGGGAAGCAGAAAAGACATCAGGGCAAAAAGCTTTTCGATAAATTGCTTGCCCTCTTCCGACGCCACCACGTACTGTCTCACCCCGGGATGATGGCCGTCGTGATTCTTCAGGGATTCCACAAAGTAAGGATTGGCCAGGAAACGGACATCGAGAACGATATCCGCATCGACAGGCAACCCGTAGCGGTATCCAAAAGACGTCACATAGATCATGAGTCTCTTTTCCGTTGTTGAAGACAGGAACATTCTCTGTACGGCATCCTTAAGTTGATGCACATTATAAGAGGTTGTGTCGATAACCTTGTCTGCCATCAGTTTCAAGGAAGAGAGTTTTTCCCTTTCGATGCTGATCCCTTCCATGACAGACCCCTTCATCGCCAGGGGATGAGTTCTTCTGGTTTCGCTGAAGCGGTGCAACAAGGCATCTTCAAGGGAATCCAGGAACAGGATCTCGATAGTATAACCCTTGTCTTTGAGTCTTTTGAAAATACGGGGATATTTTTCCAGGAAACTCTGCTCCCGCAGGTCCATGACCATGGCGACTTTGGAGATCTTCTTCGCAACTTCAGACTGTATTTCCAGAAATTTCGGCAAGAGCACAATTGGCAAATTGTCGACACAGAAAAATCCGATATCCTCGAGAGCCCGCAATGCCGTACTCTTTCCCGAACCGGATAATCCCGTAATAACAACTATCTGCATAAGCTCATCTCCCCTTTTGACAGTCCATGTGCAACCGGACGCGCTTCAGGATGGCGTCGACCGTCCTGGCCGTATCCGAACGAACCTTAACATGGTCGCATGGTATCTCAGTCTGTGCAATTCTCCGCACACGCTCCGCAGTTAATCCTTTTTTGTGATCTTTTTCAAGTTTTTTTGTCAGTTCAATGACGATGTCCACACATGTCTCACCGGCAATGTGGATGCTCTGTAAGGACCGGATATCGATGATTCCTTCTGTACGCAAGTGCAACAGGTTGCGGATTTTTTCGTGGGCCTGTCCGGAGAGGGAGTGATCAGGCAGGCAGTTAAGCACAACAATATCGTCGGCAATCCAGGCTCCCCCCCTTTTTGATATCTCCAGGGCGCAAGTCGTTTTTCCGACACCGCTTTCCCCAGCCAGGAGGATGCCCGTCCCTTCCCATTGCACAAGACATCCGTGAACGGAGGGACTTGTTCCAATTTCATCTCTTTTCATTGAATTAATCAGGGAATTAATTAATCAACATGTATCATCCTTTTCGAGGATGATGCGGTAGATTTCTTCCTTAGATGGGGCTTCAAGAAGATTTTTGCGAAATGTCGCGTCTTTGAGCATCCGGGAGAGTTTGGCAAGCATTTTCAAATGCTGACCTGCGGCATTTTCCGGCGCCAGGAGGAGGAAGAAAAGATACACCGGTTTTCCATCCATGGCGTTGAAATCGATTCCTTCCTTACTTCGTCCGAAAGAAATAGCCAGATCATCTACAATATTGAGTTTCCCATGGGGGATGGCAATGCCGTCGCCGATGCCGGTGCTTCCCAATTTCTCCCTCTCCAGAAGGACATTAACGGCTTCCCCCGGTTGATAGTCAGTTCGATCACTTAAAACGGCATCGGCCAATTCCTTAAGGACATCCCCCTTGGTTCGGGATGACAATTGTTCAAGAACAAAATCCTTTTTCAAAACCTCGGCAATTTTCATTTAACTTTACCCACAGCTCAACTTTTGGTTTCAACAAGGACGTAGTTGCCGTCATCACGTCTATAAATAACGGTAACATTCTCCGTAGCGGCATCACGAAATATGATGAAGAGGTTCCTGGAAGCTTCCAGTTCCATGATCGCATCGTCGTGGGACATTGGTTTCAAAATAATCTTTCTGGTTTCCGCAATTCGGGTCTCATTTGCATCCTCCCCTTCCGACTCGGCAGATTTAGCAAACTGGTCGTCCCCGGTTTTGGCCCCGGCGCCTTTGTGAACGCGCATCTTCTCGCGGTGCTTCTTTAATTGACGCTCGATTTTTTCCACTGCCTCGTCGATGGCCAGAGCCATCTCCTTTGCCTCTTCCCTGGCATTTACGTTCATTCCGTTGTCCATAAGATTGATCTCGGCGACATTCCGGAATTTTTCTACGGATAAAACTACCCTTACATCAACCGGGCGGTCGATGTACTTTTTCAGCTTACCAAGCTTTTCTTCCACATAATTCTTGAACCAATCTTCACCCTCGGTATTTCTGAAGGTCACAGAGATCTTCATAGTGTTCCTCCCAATGGATTTATACTCGTAAAAGGTTTTGAGCTATATTGACGTAACCGTAAAAAGTCAATAACTTTTTTAAACTCAAAAGTATTTCTTCCTTCGTGATGATGGCAGGATATGCATCATTTCCCGATACTTGGCCACAGTACGCCGCGCAATATTGATACCTGACAACGCCAGGAGCTCGACAATTTCACTGTCGCTGAGGGGCTTTTTATGATCTTCCTCACTGATCACTTTTTTTATTTCTTCCTTGACGCTTTTGGACGCAATATTCTCCCCGCCGTCATTTTTTGAGATTCCGCTGCTAAAAAAATACTTCAACTCAAAAAGGCCGGCGGGGGATTGCATATACTTGTTGGTGACAACCCTGCTGATCGTAGACTCATGCATATCAACATCCAGAGCAATGTCTCTCAATACCAGGGGCCTTAAATAATTGATTCCTTTATCGAAAAAATTACGCTGATAATTTACGATGCTCTCCGTGACCCGGTAGATCGTCTTCTGACGCTGCTGGATGCTCTTGATGAGCCAGGTTGCCGACTGAACCCTTTCCTTGATGTACTTCTTCCCCGTATCGGCCTCTTTGCTGCCGTCGCTACCCGCCATGATTTCCTTATAGAAATTACTGATTCTCAGCCTTGGCATCCCGTCGTCGTTCAGGATAACCTTGTATTCATCTCCGGATTTATAAACAAAAACGTCGGGAATGATCGTTTGTACCTTTTCCTCTTGAAAAATACTCCCCGGTTTCGGATCCATATGACTGATCACCAGCACCGCCTGTAAGACATCATCGATGGTAACCTTCAATTTTTTGGTGATCTGGGTATAATTTTTCGTTTCCAGATCTTTAAGATGATCCCGGATGATTCTTTCCACCAGCAGGTTGGCCCCGCCCAGGAGACGCGCCTGAATCAGCAGGCATTCCGTGAGATCCCGGGCGGCAATCCCGGGGGGGTCGAAAGATTGCACCTTTTCAAGAACCGACTCCACGACATTCGTTTCAACGTGCTCCTGCCCGGAAATTTCTTCCACCGTCGCCTGGAGATAGCCATTTTGATCAAGGTTACAGATAATCTGCTCTCCTACCCGCATCTCTATGTCATTCAAAGGCAAGAACTTCAATTGCCACATGAGGTGGTCGGTAAGAGAAGGCGTCCTGGTAAGCAGGTTATCCCAGGAGGCGCCTTCCTCATCCGTCCGTTGATACGTCACACCCATCGGACCGTAGTCTTCCAGGTAGCTATTCCAGTCGAAATCCTCTCTGCCATCCCCTTCTCCCGTGAGTTCGACGGTGTGATCAACAGCCTTGATCTCCTCCGTCTCCAGGGTCCTTAAGGTATCGCTTTCTGAAAGGCTTTCCTCGACAATCTCCTCGCTGCCGGACATTTCCTCGAGGAGGGGATTTTCCTCCATCTCCTGATTGATCATGTCCACCATCTCCAGCCTCGATAATTGCAGGAGCTTGATCGCCTGCTGAAGCTGGGGCGTCATGATCAGTTGCTGGGAAAGTTTCAGGCTCTGTTTCAGTTCAAAGGCCATAAATACGAATCCTTACAGACAAAAGTCTTCACCAAAATAAATCTTTTTTGCGAGTTCACAGGAGGCAATCGTGTCGGGATCTCCCTCCACCAGGACGCTCCCCTCGTTCACGATGTACGCTCGATCACACACGGAAAGGGTTTCCCGAACATTATGATCGGAAATAACGACACCGATGCCCTTTGCTTTTAGTTTATATATGATCTTTTGAATATCTGCAACTGCAAGTGGATCAATACCGGCAAAAGGTTCATCTAAAAGAATATATTTGGGCGAGGTGACAAGGGCTCTGGTGATTTCCACGCGTCGCCGCTCGCCTCCGGAGAGGGAATAGGCCGGATTATCGGCAAGACTGGTCAAATCCAGTTCGCCAAGGAGGGACTCCAATCGTTCTTTTCTCTGACTGGAATCCATTTCCAGAGTCTCCAGAATCGCCAGAATATTTTCGGAAACGGTCAGTTTGCGGAAAATGGACGGTTCCTGGGGCAGATAGTTCAGCCCCCTTTTCGCCCGCAGATACATGGGATACTTGCTGATGTCCTCTCCGTTTAGGATGATGCTCCCGCCGTCGGGACGGACCAGTCCGACGATCATATAAAAGGTCGTCGTCTTACCGGCGCCGTTTGGTCCGAGGAGCCCGACCACTTCCCCGGGGGAGATGTTGAGATCGACGTTGTTGACAACCTTCCGGCCTCCATAGATCTTCACAAGTTCTTTTGCGATTAGTTGTCCCTTATCCATCGTGCAACCTTATTTCTTCTGTTTGCTTTCTTCAGAGGGATAAATTGTGGCGGTTACCCGTTTCTTTTCTGGAGAGTCCACAATCCCTCTGTTTTCATTGAGGAGAACCGTAATCCGGTCGCCTTTGACGATATTGGGTCCCTCCCGCATCACGGCGTTGCCAGACACGACGATCTTTTGATCATCCTGATAATAGACAGCCTCATCGCCGGTAACGATCTTTTTTAGCTGGGTGATCCGCACCGGTCCTTTGGCTTCGATCCGATCAAGATCGCCCCCCTGGCCGACGCCCGCCGTTGCCGATTCCTTGCCCGCATCGGCGCCTTTTTTATAATAAACAAGGAGTTTGTCCGATCTTATCACCTTATCGCCGGAGATGGCAACAGCATTCCCCGAGAATACGATCAAACGCTGATCGTTGAAGGCCTCCAGGGTGTCAGAGGTTATATGGACGGCCTGTTTGGGAGCGGACAGCTTGGAAGCAGATTGTTTGGAAACGGGCGGTATGGGCGCCGGCTGCTTGGAATCCGGCTGTTTAGAAACAGACGGCACGGAAGCGGGAGGATTGGAAACGGACGTTTGGGAAACAGGTCCGGGCTCCTTCGCCGCCGCCTGAAATGCGCATAGCAAGGCCAAGCAGGCAGCCGGCAAAATGATCCCCAATGTGTTGCGATAGATTCTCGTCATGGGTTTTCCTATTTCTTTGGTTTGATCAATGCGTCCACGTGGGACATGATTTTGACATGCTGTTTGTTGATATCAATCCGCATGCCCTTTCCCTTAAGTCGGGTCGTTTGATTATCAAGGGTCACCTCCGAATCCGTGGAGAGTATTTTGTCCCGGTCGGAATAACGAAGAACGTCCATCGTTATCCGATCCCCCTGTTCAGAGATGATCTCAACATCTCCTGTTACATCCAGGTCTTTCGTCGTCGTCCAGAAACGTCCTTTTTTGCCGGTCATGATAAATACCCGTCCATCGGAGGGGATCATCTTCACGACTACCTGATCGAAGAGGGCGAGATTCTCCTTACGAACATAGGTGACTGTTTTGGCTCTTATTTCCCATTTTGAACCGTCTGCGGATATGTCCGTGTAAAGAACATCGCGCACCTGCATATCCACATGATCCGGCAATACCTTGAGAATCTTTTTACTCGCATCTTTTCCCTGTTCCCAGAGGATGAGCAATATGGCGAAAACCGCAACAAGGATAAGCGCCACGGCTACAAGGACAGGTTTCTTCATTTCAGGAGAAATACCTCTCCATCAGGCGTTCCCATTTGCCCTGCCCCTTGAGGAGGAGATCACAGACCTCTCTGACGGCGCCCCGGCCGCCATTTCTCCGGGTCACGTAGTCGGCAACCTGTTTCGTCTCATCGACGGCGTCGTTGACGGCCACGGCAAAACCGACCCTCTTCAAGAGGGGAATATCCACAATGTCGTCGCCCATATACGCCACTTCCCGGGCCGCAAGTTTCCTTCTTTCCAGGACTTCTTCGTATACCTGCACCTTATCCCATATCAGCTGATGAACTTCCTGAATCCCCAGATCTTGAGCGCGGTGTTCGACAACCGCTGATTTCCTGCCCGTGATCCAGACCACGTCGATACCGCAGCGCACCAGTACTTTTAGGCCATGTCCATCCTTCACATCGAAAAATTTACTTTCCTGGCCCAGGTCATTCATCACAATCCGGCCATCGGTCAAGACGCCGTCCACATCCAGGATAAGCAGACGGATCGGCTTGATTTTATCGATCAGGTTTGGGGGTATTTGATTAGTCATAATTCTCCGTTTGTCTTTACCAGGCGATCAATTATCATCAGCGTCGCCAGGAGCTTCTCAAGATCCTTCATGCCCAGGGAGTTGGGGCCGTCGCAGAGGGCGGCTTCGGGGTGGGGATGGACTTCGAAAAAAAGGCCGTCCACTCCGGTGGCTACAGCGGCCCTCGCCAGGAAGGGAATCATCTCCCGTTGCCCACCCGAGGCCGTTCCCATGCCTCCCGGCAACTGCACGCTATGGGTGGCGTCAAAAATGACCGGGTATCCAAAGGTCCGCATGATCGGTATGGCCCGCATGTCCGCGACCAGGTTGTTGTATCCGAATGAGGCGCCCCGCTCTGTGATCATGAGGCTTTCCATGCCGGCCGCCTCGATTTTTTCAATGATGTTTTTCACATCCCAGGGAGCAAGAAATTGTCCCTTCTTGATATTGATGACCTTGGCCTTTTTGGCCATTTCCATGATGAAGTCCGTCTGCCGGCAGAGAAAAGCGGGAACCTGCATCACATCGAGGACCTCCGCCGCAGGCTCAATCTCCTCAAAACGATGGACATCGGAGAGGATAGAGACCTGAAAATCCCTTTTGATCCTTCCCAGGATCTCCAGTCCCCGGACCGCACCCGGCCCCCGGTAACCCATCAGGGAGGTCCGGTTGGCCTTATCATAAGAGGCCTTGAAGATGAAGGGGATATTCAGCCGGTCGGTCAGTTCTTTAAGAAATCCGGCAATCTCCCGCGTTCTTTCCTCTTCCTCGATCACACAGGGACCGGCAATGAGGGTGAAGGGATTGTTCCCGCCGATTACCGCCTTACCTACCTGGACGTTTTTCATCTGTCCTCCCCACAATTACGATTCCTCCTGATGCTTATCCTGCATGATCTTGATCTTCAGGGCGGGAATTCTCCTGGCCGCCCGGGCCGAATCGGGATTAAGTTCATATGCCTTCTGATAGGCCTTGAGGGCATCCTGGGGCTGCCCCTTCTTTTCATAGGCCTCCCCGAGACCCGAATAAACGGCGTCGTCCTCGGCGTCATATCGCAAGGACAATCGGTACATCTCAATCGCCTTGTCCACATCACCTTTGGCGCCGTAGGCCCGTCCCAGAGTAGCATAAGGAGCAGCTTTTTTCTTGGTGGAGGATAAAAGTTTTTTTGATGCCCTGATCGCGTCGTCGTACCTTTTCTCGCGCATATAGGATTCCGCTAGGGAATTCAACACACTCTCGTTAGGATTAGTCGCCGCATATTTTTCAAAATTTGCAGTGGCTTCCTTCCTCTTGCCCAGTTTGGTGTAGGTCAAGGCAAGATTATAGTAAATCTGCGGGCTTCGAGAACCAGCCTTCAGAGCTTTTTCATATCTGTCCGCAGACGTTTTGTAGACCTTTACTTCCCCGTAAGCAAAACCAAGGTTCGCATATACGGAAGCCTTATTCTTGACCTTGGGCAGGGCTTTTTCGTAGAGTTTGATTGCCTGATCGTAATTCTTGTTTTTCATCTCCATATCGGCAAGCCTCATGGCCGCATCACCGTCATTAGGATTGATCTCCAGAACCTTGCGATAGTGCACTGCCGCTTGCTGCGTATTTCCGGATTTCTCCAGCGCCACCGCAAGGTTGAATTGAATAACTGAATCTTTCGGGTTCAAATTCAGCGCCTTACGGTACTGTTCCATTTCCCGGGCCGGGACGCCTTTGTTGCCGTAAGCCATGCCCAAATTTGCTAAAGCCGTCGCATTTCGGGGCTGTCTTTTCAGGAGTTCCTTGTACCATTTGATCGCCTCGTCCTGCTGACCTGCCTTAAGATTGGCATTGGCCAAGGCAAGGACGATTTCATCGGCGGCAGGATTTTTGTTCAGGGCAAGCTGATACTCCGCAATGGCTTCTTTCCTTTTATTTGTCGCCTCGTAGACCTGACCCAGTTTGAAATGAGCATTGCCATCCTCGGGATTTATCTTTAGCGCTTGCTGATAAGCAGCCACAGCTTTAGGCCAGGCGCCCATCACCGCGTAGGTCATACCCAGGCTTGAATACGTCGTGGAATCGCCTGGTTGCATCAGGAGTAACCGCCGATAAACCCCGATCGCCTGTTCATAATTTTTCTGACTTTGATAGCAGCGGGCCAATTCCTTCAAGGCCGCCGCATCGTCAGGCTTCAACTTCAATACGGCCTGATATTCATCGCCGGCCTCACGAATCATGCCCTGGCGATAATAAAGGCCGGCCAGAACCTTTCTGATCCCGATGTCTCCCGGATTTGCGGCAATGGCCTGCTTCAAATAATCAATTTGCTGTCTCTCACTGTTCGATCCCTGGGCATACCGCAGCCAGTCTTGAGGCAGAATGGTAACCTTCAGAGGAATTGTCCCGATTTCCTTCTCCAGATAACGGACATGAATGCGATATTCCCCAACCCCAGGTTCGGCGGCTGCCCTGCGTCCCTGCTTCATTACCCGGTCGACAAATTCGACCCCCTTCATGAGGACATGGAAATCATTGTCCCTTCCCGTGCCGTCAACATTCACGGTAATACCTTTTCCCCGCAGTTCATCTGACGCCACGCCGGTAATGATGAATTCATCCTTGTAGGTAATCTCGAAAAACTCCCGGGGAGTGATTCTATATACTTTCCCGTTCTTTTCGATGTCCAGGTGATAAAATTGCGGCGCCTTGCCGAGAATCGTAAAGGCAACATAATTTTTCACCCTTGCCAAACCGTGGGAAAGGGAGCTGAAACGCTGGGGAAAGACGGTCGCCAATCCCCACACCAATCCTGCCAGCACCACCAGAAGGATGGCCAAGGCGGACAGGGCTAGGGCCCAGCGTCTATATCTTCCATAATCGACAGGCCGCTTTCTCTTTTTGCGAATAAAGTCTGTTTCCATATATCTCAGCTTCTCGGATGATATTTTTTATGGATCGCCTTCAGTCTTTCCCTGGTCACATGGGTGTAGATCTGGGTCGTCGAGATGTCGGCGTGACCCAGCATAACCTGTACCGCCCTCAAATCAGCCCCCCCCTCCAGGAGATGGGTGGCAAAGGTATGGCGAAAGGTATGGGGATGCACCTTGTCCTCCAGTCCGGCCAGGCGGGCATATTTCTTTACCAGTTTCCAGAGCCCCTGTCTGCTGAAAAGTCTTCCCGATCTATTTAAAAACAGGATATTGGTGGACTTCCCCTTGATAAGGTCGTTTCTCGATTCTTCCACATAGCGCCGGAGCAGATCATAAGCAGACCTGCCCACGGGCACCACCCTTTCCTTCCTTCCTTTCCCCATCACAACCACATAACCCGCCTGCCAGTTGATGCTGTTCATGGTCAGATTGACCAGTTCCGAGACCCGCAATCCCGCTGCGTACATCAGCTCAAGGATCGCCGCATCCCGGACGGCGGCAGGATTCGACAGGCCCGGCTTTTCCAGCAAACGGTTCATCTCCTGGGGGCTGAGAACATCGGGAAGGCGCATCCATGTCTTCCCCTGAACCAGGCGATCGACAGGGCTCACAACCTTGTTTCCCTGCCTCAGGAGAAATTTATAAAAACCCCGGATGGCCGCAAGACAACGGTTTACGGAACTCGCCGCCAGGCCGCCGTCCCTGAGATCGGATATGAAAGCCATCACATCTTCAGGGGTGACCTTTTCTGCTTTCTCTTTTTCCCGCCCCGCCATGAAATTGGCAAAGCGGATGAGATCCCGGCTATATGCCTCCAGGGTATGGGGTGAAGCCCCCTTTTCCACCGTCAGATAGTTAAAATAAGTTTCCAGCTGTTCTTTCACGGTTTTTTTGTAGCTTAAATCAAGGCGGGACGCAAAGCTTTTTTCTGGGGCCCCGTTTCTCATATTCTCCTTGACACATGGAAACCATGTTTCTATAGTTTATCAACAAACAACAGGAGCTGATCTTGAGAAACCAAGCTTGGATAAAGGATTTTCTGCAATGATTGAATATCTCCTTTCCCACGCTGATTATCTCCTCTTCTTTACCGGTCTCCTCTACATCGTCATGGCCGCCGATTGCCTATTCTTCCACAGTTCGGACCTGGAAGCATCAGCGGATCTTCCCTGGCGCTGGATGGGCTTTTTCGGCGCCTTCTACGGTTTCGGTCTGTGGGTTGACATGCTGGTTCCCATAGGGCGAGCATTGGAGATTATCGGCGTTACCGGTCTTTTGGTTCTCTTCCCCAGCTTTATCGCTCTTCTTGAATTCGGTCGCATCGGTCTCACCTACCCCCACAACAAGAAGCGGACCATATGGTTTATTATTCCCATCATGTTCCTCTCCATCAGCGGGGGATATGGCGGGCTCTCCAGCCTAAGCGCCTCTTGCCGGTCTGTCCTTGGTGTTACCGGCGGCATGTGGACGGCGGCCGCCCTCTTTCAGGCCTCCCGGATCCACCCCCAAGCCCGTATTCCTCTGTTTGCAGGCGGCGCGGCATTTGTCCTCTATGCAATCGTCCCCTTTATGGCCGTAAATCCTCTTGCCATATTTCCTTTTTTTTCCAATAGCGTAAAGGTTCCCGTTTTGATTTTCCAGGCAATCAGCGCTATGGCGATCACCCTGTGTGTTTGGAACGCCCGGCGACGACTGCTGGAGATTTCGTCAGAGGTTTATGAGCATGCCCGCAGTTATCATGACGGATTATATCTGGCACTAGCCCTGGCCCTGGTGCTTATTACGGGGTGGCTCTTCACAGAATCGGTCACGAAGCGATTCATGAATGAAATGGAGCAAAGCCTCATCGCCCGCACCAAGCTGGCGGCGGCGGCCTTGAATACCGATAATATCCGGAGGCTTACGGGGAGCCGAGGGGATTTGCAGAAGGAAGAATACCGGATCACCAAGTTAGACCTCATGGAAATGCGCGGCGCCAATCAGGATACCCGCTTCCTTTATCTGGTCGGCAAAAAAAACGGTCGCCTTGTTTTTCTTGCCGATTCCGAACCGGAAACATCTAAAGATTACTCGCCTCCCGGCCAGGACTATGAAGAGGCTTCCGCCGTCATGAAAAGGCTTTTTGTTTCCGGCGGCGCCGCGATTGAGGGTCCGCTGAAGGATCGCTGGGGCAACTGGTATTCCGGCCTCTCGGTCATCCTTGACACCTCTGGCGGTAAGGTTCTCGCAGTGCTGGGTATCGATGTCGATGCGGAACGCTGGCAAAAGACGATTGCCTTGCTCCGCCTGGGCACGATCAGCATCACCCTCCTGGTTTCCATTATCATTACGGGTTTCTTTGTTTTTTTGCATCGGAGCCGTATCTCTACCATGAGGATTGCCACTTCGGAAGCCCGCAACCGTTCCCTGGTCGAAGCCTCGCCAAATGCCATTCTGCTTTTTGACCACGACGCCCGCTGTCTCACCGTCAATCAAAATGGCTTGAAAATCATGGGCAAGCATGAGGATGAAATCATCGATTTGCCTTTCAGGGAATTCTGGCCGGAACATATGAGAGAAATGGTTGATCAGGCCATACTTCAGGTGTCGGAGGGTCAGCCTGCCATTTTTGAGGGTAATATGCCCCGTCCGGAAGGAACGGAAATTTACTGGGAAGTCAGACTGAGCCCCATGTTCGATGATAAAAATCGGGTTTACCGATTTGTCGTCATTGCCACGGACATCACTGAACGAAAACGCTCGGAAGGAGCACTAAAACAACGGGACATCATTCTGGAGGCCGTAGCCTACATCGCCGAGAGATTATTGAAGGAAACATCCTGGGAGGAAGGCATTCGCATGAGCCTGGAACGCCTGGGTCAAGCCACCCGTTCCAGCCGTGTTTATGTATTTGAAAACAGTCTTTCCAAAGACGGGTCCCTATTGACAAGTCAGCGTTATGAGTGGGTTACATCCGGAATAGAACCAGAAATCGACAATCCGAATCTTCAGGAACTATCCCTGGAAGCAGCAGGGTTCGGACGGTGGATACGGGAGTTTGAACAAGGTGCAGCGGTCTATGGTCAGGTAATTGATTTCCCACCGGAAGAACAGGTGATCCTTACTTCGCAGAACATCCTCTCTCTCGCTGTGGTCCCCGTGTTCGTGGAGGACAAGCTTTGGGGGTTTATCGGATTTGATGAATGCATCAGCAAACGGCCCTGGTCCCAGGTGGAGATCGATGCCCTGTATACCGCCGCCAATATCCTCGGCTCCGCTCTTGAACGCCGCCAGGCAGATGAGGCCCTTCACAAAGCCAAGGAAGAAACGGAAGCGACAAACAGGCAACTGCAACTGAGTATAGAAGAGACTCGCCGTCTGGCACTGGCGGCAGATACGGCCAACCGGGCAAAGAGTGAGTTCATCGCCAGCATGAGTCATGAAATCCGCACCCCGATGAACGCCATCATCGGCATGTCCGAACTCTTGAAAGAAACTGCCCTGACGGATGAACAGCATCGATATGTCGAGACCTTTGGTTCCGCCGGGGAAACACTGTTAGCGCTTATTAATGATATCCTGGATTTTTCCAAGATCGACGCAAATCAGATGGTCCTGGAAAACGTGCCCTTTCCGTTCCATGAACTGGTGAATAAAACAGGCGATATTGTCGCCGTACAGGCCCGAAACAAAGGACTGGACTTTCGTTGGAGCGTAGCGCAGGAAGTGCCGGAGATCCTGGCGGGAGATCCTGTTCGACTGCAGCAGATCCTGATTAATATCCTTGCTAATGCCGTTAAATTTACGGAGATGGGATCAGTCACCATGGAGGTCAAGCTGGCGGAAGGAGAGGAAAGACTGTTTTCTTCCGAGCCTGACGAGCACTGCTGGCTTCGCTTTGCTATCAGGGATACGGGAATTGGCATCCCTGCGGAAAAACAGACGCTTATTTTCGACCGCTTCACCCAGGTTGATGCTTCCATGACCAGGCGCTATGGTGGAAGTGGCCTCGGGTTAACCATTTCCCGGCGGCTGGTGGAACTTATGGGGGGGCGAATCTGGCTAAAGAGCGTTCCCGATGAGGGAAGCGTCTTCTTTTTCATCCTCCCCCTGGATCGCCGACACAAAGACGATACCCAGGCCACACCCTTGCCGCCGGAGAGTCAAATTCCGTCTCCGTTAAACGCGGAAGGGATACCGGCCGCTTCCAGAAACTTGAATATTCTGCTCGTGGACGATTCGGAAGATAACCGGATGCTTATCCGGGCCTATCTTAAATCGACGCCGCACCACCTTGATATTGCGGAAAATGGCGCCATTGCCGTGGAAAAATTTCGTGCCGGATCCTACGATCTCGTCCTGATGGACATGCAGATGCCTGTCATGGATGGATATAGCGCCACCCAGGCAATCCGGGCCTGGGAAAGTGAGCACCGCATTAATGCAGCATCCATAATCGCCCTGACTGCCCACGCAATGAAGGAAGACACCCAGAAGAGCCTGGATGCAGGCTGTGATGAACACCTGACGAAACCGATCAAAAAAAACACCCTCCTGAAAGTAATTGAACGTTACGCCCTTAACCCATGACAACGGATGCATCCACGACCGTCATCAGCGCCGAAGAAAAAAAGCGGATTCGCTGGATTGTCTTCAGTGTCGCCTTTGCCGTTTTCATGGTCCGCCTGGATAGTTATATCGTCGTTATCTCCCTGCCTACCCTTGCCCGTTACTTCCAGGTCGGAACAAACGAGGTGTCCTGGGTCATTCTCTCCTATCTCCTGGTCATGACGGGCACTACGTTGATCTTCGGGAAACTGGTCGACAGGATCGGTTTAAAGAAAATTTTTGTCTGGGGATATGGATTGTTTACCCTGGGCTCGCTGCTCTGCGGACTCGCACCGACGATCTACCTTTTAGACGCCGCCCGCTGCCTTCAGGGCGCCGGCGGCGCCATGATGATTACAAGCGGCATGGCAAGCATTCCCCATTACCTTCCCAAAAACATTGCCGGCTGGGCCTTTGGGATCTGTTCTTTAGCCAACTCCCTGGGCATCATGGTCGGGGCGCCTCTCGGCGGTCTCATCACCGGCTTTCTCAGCTGGCACTGGATCTTTCTGATCAATGTACCGGTGGGGATTCTGGCGATTGTGATCGTGAAAAGGAGCCTGCCCGCGGATCAAAGTCGGCCGCCCCTTGCTGAAAGTCAACCTTTCGACATTTCCGGTTCCATCTTGAGCTTCATTGGTCTTAGCGCCCTTGTCTTCGCCCTGAGCCGTGGCGATAACGAAGGCTGGCAGTCGGGAATCATTCTGACCGCCTTTGCTGTTGCGGGGGCATCCCTGCTTACCTTCTATCTTCGGGAACGAAGCGCCCGCGACCCCATTCTCAACCTTAAAATCTTCCGTAACCGGGATTTCTCGTTCGCCGTTCTTACCACACTGTTCGCTCTGATGCTTTTGTCGGGAGGCAACTTTCTAATGCCCTTCTATCTGGAACTCATCAAGGGCTTGGGACCCGAACATGTCGGGGCGGTGGTGATGATCTATTCGGTAGTGTACATGCCCATCGGTCCTTTCGCCGGCAAGCTCTCCGACCGCATCAATCCCCGCCGACTATGCACGACCGCCATGTTCCTGGCCTTCCTTTCCTGCCTCGTCTTTGCTTTGACCCTCCCATTGCCGGGACTGTTTCCGGCGGTCCTTTATCTTGTCCTTTTAGCCGTTTCCTACGCCCTGTTCTTTCCGGCCAACAACCATTTGGTCATGTCGCTGGCCCCGGAGGAAAGCCAGGGAACGGCCTCGGCAATATATACGAACACCATGAATGTGGGGATGGTCTTGGGAGTGTGTCTCTTTGAAGGGGCTTTTTCCCAGGCTCTGCCAAAAGGTCTGTCAACCATGAGCCTGAATCCGGAAGTGATTCGCTCTTCTCTGGATTCCGTGGCCGGGGCCTTCCAGTTCGCTTTCATCGTCGGCGCTTTTTTCAGCTTCCTGGCTTTTTTCCTTTCCTTCTATTCCGGACGTCAGTCTGCGGCAGCCCACATAACGCAATGATGTTTTTTCAACGTAATTGTATTGTGATATAGCTGAAATAAGAGAAACGCCTTATTTCATAGCCGAAATGACAGCGATGTCGTATTTGGACTGCCAATCCATCGGCTTGACAATCGTCTTTCCACCGATGCGAGAGGCAATCCTCACAGCCGTTTCCCGATTCGGGTCGGTATAGAAAACCACGTTTCTACTATAACCGGTTTGAGGAGCCTGAGCGATTCGATCGACCCGGTATCCCAACTTTGCAAGACGGAGGGCCATTTTCTTGGCAGCTGCCCCCTTTCCCGTGCCGCTTACAACCACGATTGAAGGCATCGTCTTTGAGACCTTGGTCTTCTCTATGTTTTGCGTCTTCCTGCTTTCCTCTTCCAGTTTTTCCAATCTCTGTTGAAAATCAGCCGTTTCGTCCATCAGATTTGCGACAACACCTTTTTTCATAGGTGCAGCGGTTCCGGTGGTCGCTCCCGCCGCCTTCCTGGACACTCCCGCTTCGCCCGCTGCTCTTCTACCGGTAGAACCATCGCCTTGCCGCGCAGTCGTATTTCCATTCTCCAAGCCAGCGTTCAACTGGAGCAACTGACCCTCCATAACTTGTAGAGACATATCTGTTTTAGATAAGGAGGCCTGAAATGACGACATTTTGCTGATTAATGCCGCATCGGCTTCCTTCCGGAGCTGGTTCTGTTTTTCCAGATCCGCTACCTTTTTCCAAAGGACAGGATTCGACTCTGGCTCAACATTTTCACTGGCACTGTAAAAGTTGGGATGGGTGACACATCCGCAAAGAGAAAACAGAAGCAATACGGCCAACAAGATCAAAAACCTTTTTCGTGGCGTCATAAAAGAACCTCTCGTCATAATAATTTGTTTCCTGATGGGTTATGATTCCGACCTCACGGCGCTATCTTGAACAAAACTTGATTTGCTTGTCAAGGGATATTTGGCATCGAAAATAAGGGGTTAATAATGAAGAGCTTGTTGCTCAAAACTCCAAAGCTCTCTACCGAAAGGGATTCGCCGCGAATCTTTTCGTCAAGCCCACAGGAAGCCAACACAGCCTTTAACTTGTCAGCTTCAAGATTAAGCCAGGAGGCGCTCCGCAGATTGTTCCACAAGGTTTTTCTCCGGCTGGAAAAGGCGGCCTTGACAACCCTGGTAAAAAAAGCCTCGTCCAACAAATCCACCCGGGGGCGCTCCCGGAACGTAAGGGAGATGACCGATGACGTCACCCGTGGTCGCGGATAGAAGCATTGGGGGGAAACATCGAACAGTTTTACCAAGCGGGCATGCATGGACAGCAAAACCGTCGGGACGCCATAGGCTTTTGTTCCGGGCAAACCCGTCAGGCGGTCCGCAACTTCCCTCTGGACCATGAGGACAGTTTTTGAAATCATCCGGCGATGAGCCAGCAAATGAAACAGTATTTCCGTAGAGATCGCGTAGGGGATGTTTCCGACAACCTTGAGCTGCGGGTGCGGCTGCGACTTCTGATCCTGCTCTGGAAGCTCCCCGCACAGTCTGGCAAAATCCATCTTCTCGCTTAATTCGCCAATATCCATCTTGAGGATATCGGCAAGGACGATCCGAACGTTTCCTGCCTGTGACTTTACTGCCTCCGGCGCCTGCCCCTTTGTCTGAGTCTGCGACTGCTCCCGGTCCTGCTCCGGAAGAACTGACTCCTCGTCCACATTCCCGACTGATTCATCGAGGTCTTGCCCTTGCGGTGCCTCCTGTCCCTGCCCCAGTTCCTTCTCCAGGATCGCGATCATCGCCGGATCGATATCTACAGCGATCACCTGCCGAACCTCCGGGGCTATATACCGGGTAAGAATGCCGTGCCCGGCGCCGATTTCGAGAACGATGTCCGTTTTTTGGAGGTCCGCCGCCAAGACGATCTTTCTCGCGATATTGTCGTCCCTCAAGAAAGACTGGCTTAGACGCTTAAGGGGCTGGACCTGGTATTTCTTCAGGACTTTTCCGGAGGAAATCAAGATCGATTCCTCTCTCTGATGACAACGATAAAACGCCGGGCAAGGAAATAGGCGGGAACGGCAAAGAAGGGGGCGGTGATGATGCCACCAATCTGGAGCGGGAAAAGGATGTGCCAGCCAAGGCTCATTACGCTGTCAAGGGAATAATCGTTCATCGCCCAGGCGCTTTTCTGTAAACCAAGGATAAGGCGCCCCAATTCATACTGGAAAAAGTAGAGCAGGGGAATGGTCACCGGATTGGAAATAAGCCATGACCCCAGATAACCGGCAGTGATATTCTGTTTGAACAAGACGCCGGCGGCAATAATCATGGCCGTGTGAAAAGGAATGGTCGGCGTTACGCCGATAAAGACGCCAATGGCCATCCCCATGGCAATGTTTGCCGGCTCTCCCTTGAGGCTGATAAAGCGGTCGTAAAATTCCTTGCCCCGCCTTCTGATAATATTCATTACCTGAGTTCCAAAGGCCAGCGCGAAACAGCGTTTAGGTCCAGGCCGTCCTGTTTACCCCTCGTCAGGAGGTGTTCGCCGACGACGGCGATCATCGCGGCGTTGTCCGTACAGAGAACGGGCGGCGGGATGAAGATATCCACCCCCTTTTCCTTCCCATCCTGATAAAAACGTTCCCGGAGGCGGCTGTTGGCCGCCACGCCGCCGCAGACCACAACCCTTGTCATGGCAGCATTTTCCGCCGCCTTCAGGGTTTTTTGCACCAGCACATCAACAATGGCCTCTTGAAAGCCGGCGACGACATCGGGCAACTCTGCTTCCGTAAAGAGGCGCCCCTGTTTTTTGACCATGTTGAGGAGCGACGTCTTCACACCGCTGAAACTGAAGTCGAGACTGTCCCGCATGGCCCGGGGAAAGGCAATTATCCCGGGATTGCCCTGCCTGGCCATACGGTCGATGACCACCCCCCCGGGATAGCCTATCTCGAGCAATTTTGCCGCTTTGTCAAAGGCCTCGCCGGCGGCGTCATCCCGGGTCTGGCCCAGGCAGGTGAAGTCCTGGAAATCCCTGACCAGGTAAATATTGGTATGCCCCCCGGAAACGACCAAAGCCACGAAAGGGAAAGGGGGGGGGACTTCCAGAAGCAGCGCGGCGGCAATATGTCCCTCCAGATGATTGACCCCCACCATGGGCAGACCGCGGGCAAAGGCAATGGCCTTGGCCGTCGAAAGACCGACCAGGAGCGAACCGATTAGCCCGGGACCTCTGGTCACGGCAATTCCGTCAATATCATCAAGACCTACCCCGGCGTCTTCCAAAGACTGGAGAATCACCGGGATGATCGCTTCGGTGTGTTTTCGCGAGGCTATTTCCGGTACAACCCCGCCGTATTTCCCGTGGACTTTAACCTGTGAGGCAATTATGTTGGACAGGACTCGTTTCCCATCCTGGACGACCGCTGCCGCCGTCTCATCGCAGGATGATTCAATCCCCAAAATCAGCATGAAACCTCCCCATACATTTCCTTTTTACAAATCCTTTTACAAAACAACTGAGCAGGTATATAGAAATTTCGCAATGTTGTAAATACCTTTTGAGGCGACGTGCATCATGGAGACTCAGACTGACTTTCTTATCCTGGGCAGTGGCATTGCCGGACTCAGTTTCGCCATCAAGGCGGCCGAACTGGGGACGGTGGCCATTGTAACAAAAAAGGGGAAATTCGAATCAAACACCAATTACGCCCAAGGCGGGATTGCCGCGGTTCAGGACGTGGAAGACAGCTTTGCCTCCCACATTCAGGACACCCTCAGTTGCGGAGGTGATCTTTGTAAGGAAGAGGTGGTCCGTTTTGTCGTGGAGGAAGGCCCGGAGCGGATCAAGGAGCTTGTTCAATGGGGAGTGGAATTCACCAGAGACGAAAGCGGCGGAAGCGGTCGCTACGATCTGGGACGTGAAGGGGGTCACTCCCGGCGCCGGGTCCTCCATGCCAAGGACCTGACCGGCCGGGAAATAGAAAGGGCCCTCAACGATCACGCCAGCCGCAAAAAGACCGTCCACATCTATGAAAACTTCATCGCCATCGATCTTATCATGGAATCCTTCGTCACCGGCCGGACCGATATTTCGGCAAACCGGTGCATCGGCGCCTATGTATTTGATTTCCATAATAATCGGGTTCATACCTTCAAGGCAAAATATGTAATCCTCGCCACCGGGGGCTGCGGCAAGGTGTACCTGGTAACCACCAATCCCGACATCGCCACCGGCGACGGCATTGCCATGGCTTACCGGGCGGGCGCGCAAATCGCCAACATGGAATTCATCCAGTTTCATCCCACCTGCCTCTTTCATCCCGACGCCAAATCCTTCCTGATCAGCGAGGCCGTCCGCGGCGAAGGAGCGATCCTGAGACTTAAAAGCGGCGAACCATTTATGGAAAGATACCACCCCATGAAGAGTCTGGCCCCCCGGGATGTAGTGGCCAAGGCCATCGATACGGAACTGAAGAGATCGGGGGACGATTATGTCCTCCTCGACATCTCCCATAAGGACCGTGACTTTGTAATGTCCCGCTTCCCCAACATTTACGAAAAATGCTTACTCTACAGCATCGATATGGCCACCGATCCCATACCAGTCGTCCCCGCCGCCCATTATCTCTGCGGCGGCGTCCTGATCAATCATCATGGCGAGACAAGCATCGACCGCCTTTTTGCCTTTGGCGAAGTCGCCTGTTCAGGGCTGCACGGGGCAAATCGTTTAGCCAGCAATTCCCTCCTGGAGGCGATTGTCTTCGCCCATCGGGCTTTCTTGAGAATTAAGGAAGATTTTGAAAACATCCGGGATGAAGATATCACGATTCCCCCCTGGGACCCCCGGGGGGCTACGGAAAGCGACGAGTCAATTGTCGTCTCCCACAACTGGGACGAAATCAGGCTTTGCATGTGGCATTATGTAGGCATCGTCCGCTCCGACAAACGTCTGGAAAGGGCGGACCGGCGGATCGATCTTATTTCCCGGGAAATTGATGATTATTACCGGAATTTCGTCATTACCCGGGATCTGCTGGAACTCCGCAACATCGCCACGGTGGCGGCGATTATCGTCCGCTCCGCCCGGATGAGAAAAGAAAGCAGGGGGCTCCACTACAACATCGATTTCCCCGAACGGGACGATGTTCACTGGCGGCAGGACACCATAATCGCGAAACCGTAACAGGATTTTTGAGCTAACTATCATGTCCGAAAGCGGCACAACGAAGCATGAAAATCCCCCCTTACCCCCCTTTGACAAAGGGGGGCTGGGGGGATTTTCATATAAACTCTCAGATATTCCGGTTCCAAATCAAGGATGATAACGAGGCGAGAGCTGGTTTATTTTTGTCAACATTTTTTTAATATTTTATTAGCCATTGGGAGAGTCACCTTGTCCGATCCTGGTTTAGAGAGTCTCTGAGAGCTCTGATCGTGCTTAATTGGAACTAAGGTGACGACAGGGAGTTGCAGAAGCTTTGCATGAAGGTCGATAATCATCGCCTTAAAGGTCTCGCCGGCAATCTCCCTGTCTTCACAAGACTAAGCAGCTAATTTTACAATATTCAGTTGATCGTAATTCTCCATGTATGTCGTATGATTGCAAGCCAGAGAAAATATTATTCTTAGAAGTTTCCGGCTGATGGCCACTATGGCCTTAACTTTTGGTACGCCTCTGTTTACCATTGTGAGATATTTATCATGCATGATTCCATTGGTTCTTATGGTGTTGATGGCAACAAAAAACAACAATTTACGCAGATGAGCGCGTCCCCTCTTGGAGATGTGGCGCTGTCCCTTATGTTTTCCAGAACTGATTTCATAAAGATCAAGACCGGCCAGCTTCATAATTTCCCGGATCGTCTTAAATTGCCTGAAGTCTCCAACTTCACCAATCAGCCCGGCCACAGTTACTTCCCCAATCCCTTTTATGGAAAGAATGCTCTGGCTATAAGGAATCTGCTTCAAGTAATGGCTCATCTGCTTTTCTACCTGGTCAATAAACTCAGATTCTCGTTCGATACCGGACACAAGATATTTGATTTCCAAAAGGAGGCTTTCCTTCCCTTCGCCAATACCTATGGAACTCTCGGCTGCTTCAAAAAGGGTTTTTGCCAGGGTTTGCTTAAACTTCCCCCTACTGACCTTCCTCAATACATTCTGAAAAAGTTCCAAACCAAGATCAATAACATTCCCCGGGAATGGATAGTTTTTCAAGAGATACAGAGCGCTTTTGGATGTTATCTTTTTCATGACCTGCGTGAATTCTGGGAAAACAACAAAAACAAGATGATGCAATTGATTAATCATAGCTGTACGACTTTTACATGCCCGTTCTCTCGCTTGGGTAAGTCTACGCAACTCAGCGGCGGCGCCTTCCGGTATAATCACCGTCAAGGCATGACCAAGGGAAATAACATCAGCAATAACGCGCGGATCTTTGCTGTCTGTCTTATTCGGAGAATTCCCCGTCATTTCTTTCAGCCTCTTGGTATGCATAGGATTGACTTGGACCAATCTTACGGACTTCTTCGCCAGAAAGTTCAGCAGTGGTTCCGCATAAGGACCAGTAGATTCAAATCCAACCACAACCTCTTCAATCAGCTTTTGCTGCTTAAAATGAAGAACTCTTGCCCAAAAGTCCTTGAAACTCTTTTGAAAATTATAAAAGGGAAACGGCTTAATATCCTGACCATCCGGCCCTCTGAAATATCCATAATGAATTGTTTTTCCTATATCGATAGCCACAATCATCATTTTCGCATTGACGGTTTTCAGCTTTTCTGTTTTAGTATTTTCCACGGCTATGCTCCTCCTTTGGCTTGGGTTATACCAGCTCGCTACTGGCTCAAGCCATTGTGGGTATAGCCTTTTTAATTTATGTGCAAGGCTTTACTGCAATATAGCACGCTTTGCATAACCGCGGAAAATGGTTCGCAAGCAGCGAATCAAATGTTTTTCGCCGTTCCGCGATTTGAATTAACATCTCGTATTTAATCACATTTATATGCCAACTAATCAGAAGCGAAAAAGATTTTTGAGCTGCGGCGAAGCCATTTTTCAAAGGTCTCGAGGCGAGAGCTGGTTTATTTTTGTCAACATTTTTTTAATATTTTATTAGCCATTGGGAGAGTCACCTTGTCCGATCCTGGTTTAGAGAGTCTCTGAGAGCTCTGATCGTGCTTAATTGGAACTAAGGTGACGACAGGGAGTTGCAGAAGCTTTGCATGAAGGTCGATAATCATCGCCTTAAAGGTCTCGCCGGCAATCTCCCTGTCTTCACAAGACTAAGCAGCTAATTTTACAATATTCAGTTGATCGTAATTCTCCATGTATGTCGTATGATTGCAAGCCAGAGAAAATATTATTCTTAGAAGTTTCCGGCTGATGGCCACTATGGCCTTAACTTTTGGTACGCCTCTGTTTACCATTGTGAGATATTTATCATGCATGATTCCATTGGTTCTTATGGTGTTGATGGCAACAAAAAACAACAATTTACGCAGATGAGCGCGTCCCCTCTTGGAGATGTGGCGCTGTCCCTTATGTTTTCCAGAACTGATTTCATAAAGATCAAGACCGGCCAGCTTCATAATTTCCCGGATCGTCTTAAATTGCCTGAAGTCTCCAACTTCACCAATCAGCCCGGCCACAGTTACTTCCCCAATCCCTTTTATGGAAAGAATGCTCTGGCTATAAGGAATCTGCTTCAAGTAATGGCTCATCTGCTTTTCTACCTGGTCAATAAACTCAGATTCTCGTTCGATACCGGACACAAGATATTTGATTTCCAAAAGGAGGCTTTCCTTCCCTTCGCCAATACCTATGGAACTCTCGGCTGCTTCAAAAAGGGTTTTTGCCAGGGTTTGCTTAAACTTCCCCCTACTGACCTTCCTCAATACATTCTGAAAAAGTTCCAAACCAAGATCAATAACATTCCCCGGGAATGGATAGTTTTTCAAGAGATACAGAGCGCTTTTGGATGTTATCTTTTTCATGACCTGCGTGAATTCTGGGAAAACAACAAAAACAAGATGATGCAATTGATTAATCATAGCTGTACGACTTTTACATGCCCGTTCTCTCGCTTGGGTAAGTCTACGCAACTCAGCGGCGGCGCCTTCCGGTATAATCACCGTCAAGGCATGACCAAGGGAAATAACATCAGCAATAACGCGCGGATCTTTGCTGTCTGTCTTATTCGGAGAATTCCCCGTCATTTCTTTCAGCCTCTTGGTATGCATAGGATTGACTTGGACCAATCTTACGGACTTCTTCGCCAGAAAGTTCAGCAGTGGTTCCGCATAAGGACCAGTAGATTCAAATCCAACCACAACCTCTTCAATCAGCTTTTGCTGCTTAAAATGAAGAACTCTTGCCCAAAAGTCCTTGAAACTCTTTTGAAAATTATAAAAGGGAAACGGCTTAATATCCTGACCATCCGGCCCTCTGAAATATCCATAATGAATTGTTTTTCCTATATCGATAGCCACAATCATCATTTTCGCATTGACGGTTTTCAGCTTTTCTGTTTTAGTATTTTCCACGGCTATGCTCCTCCTTTGGCTTGGGTTATACCAGCTCGCTACTGGCTCAAGCCATTGTGGGTATAGCCTTTTTAATTTATGTGCAAGGCTTTACTGCAATATAGCACGCTTTGCATAACCGCGGAAAATGGTTCGCAAGCAGCGAATCAAATGTTTTTCGCCGTTCCGCGATTTGAATTAACATCTCGTATTTAATCACATTTATATGCCAACTAATCAGAAGCGAAAAAGATTTTTGAGCTGCGGCGAAGCCATTTTTCAAAGGTCTCGAGGCGGCAAAGAGGAGCTGACGATGAAGCCAACAAAGTTAGCGCTTTGATTTGGAATCGGAGGGAGCCTTCCATTCCAGGTCAATCTTCCCGAGTATACTGGAAAAGACCAGTTTCATGTCCTGAGGCGATCCGATAAGCGGAAATTTTATGATATAGCCTTTACCATAGTATTTATTGATAAAGGGGAAAAAGGCCTCCATCTCCGTCGTGATCCGGTCTACCTTTCTGATTTCAATGGGTTCGTAGCGTTTACCTTTGCCGTCGATCAGAAAAACACTCCAGATGGAATTCCTGGCGTCAAAATCGTTCGCTTCCATATTGTCCGTAAAGGCGTAAACGAGAAACTCCACGTAATCAGATGATAACTGCTTCCACATCTCTTCCCGCTTCTTTGTTTCCTGATCGGGCCATTGGCGGACCCGGGCCTGTTCCTTCAGATAGGCGTCATTGAAGGCCTGGGAGCGGTAGGTGGCGCTGATGTAGAATTTAGTTTCGAACTGGGAGTGGCCGGTCATATCCCGAGTCCATTGGCCAAGACTCCGGAAGTATTCATCCGAGAGTCCCCGGTCCCTTCCCATGTCCACATAGCCTTTGACGTAAGTGCAACCTGACATCATGAGAATAATCAGGCAGATTACCAGATAGAATCCTTTTTTCATTATTCCCCGCCAAAGACGCGCTTGAAAATGAAATTCACCTTTCCGAGGAAGTTATCCGTGTGGAAGACGGCATCAAGCTCATCGGGACTCAAATAATTTTTGGCTTGGTCATCCTCGGACAGAAGAGCTTTGAACTCCCTTCCCTCCTCCCAGGAACGCATGGCCAACCTCTGGACGACGGCATAGGCATCTTCCCGGGACATCCCTTTGTCAATCATTTTAAGGAGAACCATCTGGGAAAAAATGACCCCATGGGTCATATTGAGGTTTTTCAGCATTCTTTCGGGATAGACGACCAGCTTTTCGATCATGCCGGTAAACCGGCTGAGCATGAAATCCAGGAGGATCGTCGCATCGGGGCAGATGACCCGCTCTACCGAGGAATGGCTGATGTCCCGCTCATGCCAGAGGGGAATATCCTCCAGAGCCGCCAGGGCGTAGGAGCGAATCAACCTTGCCAGGCCGGAGAGATTCTCCGATAGGACGGGATTGCGCTTATGAGGCATGGCGGAAGACCCCTTCTGGCCGGGGGAAAAGTACTCCTCCGCCTCCCGGACCTCCGTCCGCTGGAGGAGCCGGATTTCCTGGGCAAATTTGTCCAGGGACGAGGCAATGATGGCGAGGGTGCAGAAAAACTCGGCGTGACGGTCCCGCTGAACGATCTGGGAAGAAACAGGGGCCGGTTTCAGACCCAGTTGCGCACAGACGTATTCCTCAACAAAGGGATCGATAAAGGAGAAGGTCCCCACGGCCCCGGCAATCTTGCCCGTGCTTACACTCTCCCTGGCCCGGGAAAGCCGTTCCCGGTTCCGCTGCATCTCTCCATACCAGAGGGCCATCTTCAGGCCAAAGGTAATCGGCTCGGCATGAATGCCATGGGAACGGCCGATCATCAACGTGAATTTATGTTCAGAGGCCCGACGCTTCAGGACCTCAAGAAGGGCATCCAGATCCTTCAGGAGCAGGTCGGCGGCCTCTTGCATCAAGACAGCCAGAGAGGTGTCGAGAACATCCGACGAGGTGAGACCCATGTGGATAAACCGGCCGTCCTCGCCTACCTTTTCCGTCACCGACGTGAGAAAGGCAATGACATCATGCTTGGTTGTTTTTTCGATCTCGTCGATCCGGCCCACATCAAAGCCGGCCTTCTCCTTGATCGTCTTGAGGGAGGCTTCGGGAATGAGTCCCAGCTTGGCCATGGCCTCGCAGGCAAGGATCTCGATATCGAGCCACTTCTGATAGCGGTTCTCGGGGCTCCAGATACGCTCCATCTTTTCTCGGGAATAACGGGGAATCATGATACGCGCTCCTCTAAGGGTAATAATGAGAAATTTCACGTAGTATAATTTTTGTGATTACGTCAAGCCCTTTGCCGTGATCATCATATACTATCCGTAGTTGTACCGGGAATTCCTTTGCTATCCATGCGGATGATGTGATAAATAACGGCAACCAAATAGCATGACATTTTACTTCCGGACCAGGGAGGTCGGAATCATGGCAAAGAGTTATGGAGCATCGTTATGAATACTGATTCTTTACTTTCAGATATAAAAGCCATTGTCCAATCCGACTATCCATCCGCTGAGATCATTTTATTCGGTTCCCGCTCGCGGGGTGAGGAAACTGCAGATTCGGACTGGGACATCCTGATCATTGTCGATAAAGATATTTCTGAAAGAGAAAAGATAGCCATTGATAACAAGATCTTCGACGTAGAAATTACCACCGGAGCAGTGATCAATGCCATCATTCATACGAGAAGGGAATGGAGCAATCCACTGCGGCAAGCCATGCCCTTCTATACGAACGTGATGAATGAAGGGGTTTTTGTATGACCTATCCCCGAGAAGAACTGATTACCTATCGGATAAACCGGGCAAAAGAGGTGCTGGAAGAAGCGGAAGTGATGGCAGGTATGAAGCATTGGCATACATGTATCAACCGACTCTATTACGCCTGCTTCTATGCGGTCAATGCCCTGCTAATAAAACATGAATTGGCATCGTCGAAACATAGCGGCGTTAGGGCGATATTTGTCAGAGAATTTGTGGCAACTGGAAAGATTAATAAAGATTACGGAAGGTTATATCAACAACTTTTCAAATACAGACAGCAAAGTGATTATGAGGATTTCTTTTCTATCGAAGAGGATATTGTTACCCAGTGGCTCAGTGACGTTAAAGGATTTGTTGCCCTGATTGAACAACTGATATCTCAGCAGCGAGAGGAATCATGAACAAAGCTGTGTGTGAACCACATTCTTGACTAATGACGCAAGCGCCTAAATATATTTGGCTTATTGTTTTATTGATCCTTTTGCTTCCGGCGGCGGTTCAGGCGGCGGAGGTGCGGAATCTGACCATGCAGCAGTCGGGGGAGCAGATTATTCTCCGCTACGATCTGGTGGGAAGGCTGGGGGAGCGCAAAGCCGATGTTACGGTGGTTCTGCAGATTGGCGCGGAGCGGCACGAGGCGGGAAAACTGACCCTCAAGGGTGATTTTGGCCGTGGCGTGGCCCTGGGGCGGGGGAAAAGGATCGCCTGGGATGTTCTGAAGGATTTTCCCGCCGGTTTTGAAGGAGACGTCTCCTGGGATGTGACATCATCGGGACCGGCAGTGGCTGCCGCGACCGCCACCCCGCCGCCATCGCCACCGGCGGCAACGCGCCCCTCGTCTTCCGGCGGCGCCTTCACCGACGCGACGACGGGGATGGAATTTGTCTCCGTGAAGGGCGGCTGTTACGAGATGGGGGACACCTTAGGGGACGGCGGTGCCGATGAGAAGCCGGTTCACGAGGTCTGTGTGGACGGTTTCTCAATGGGGAAGTATGAAGTGACGCAGGGGCAGTGGCAGGCCATCATGGGCAGCAACCCTTCTTATTTTAAGGATTGCGGTGGAAACTGTCCCGTTGAGCAAGTTTCCTGGAACGATATTCAGGATTTCATTTCACGCTTGAACAGTCGCTCTGGAAAGCGTTATCGCCTGCCCACGGAGGCGGAGTGGGAATATGCCGCTCGGGAGGGGGGTAAAAAGGTCCGTTTTGGTACGGGATTGGACCGGATCAGCTCGGATAAGGCCAATTTTGATGCCAGGACTGATTATAAGCAGGCGTATTCGGATGTTGGCGAATACCGGAGCAAGACCGTTTCCGTGGGGTCTTTCCGCCCCAACGCCCTGGGGTTGTATGACATGGCGGGGAATGTATGGGAGTGGTGCCAGGACTGGTACGGGGATAAATATTATGCTAATATTAGCAGAAACAATCCACAAGGGCCTGATTCCGGTACGTATCGCGTCCTCCGCGGCGGTTCCTGGTACATCGCTCCGGGGGACGTGCGGGCGGCGAACCGGAGCGGGAACATACCGGGCACCCGGTTCTACGGCGGCGGTTTTCGGCTCGTTCATCCGGCCCCAAGATAATTTTCTGAGTTCTATATTTCTATTTTCTGAAAGTAGGGGTATGGGGGCGTAGCCCCCATTCGCTACAAAATTAAGTATTTATTAAGATCACCAGGGGGAATAGCTATGACGAGATTGCAGATCGAATCAGACAAGAGGGAACGGGTTGTCGTGATCATCCAAGCGGCGATCTCATCGGAAATCAAGCGGCTTCAACTGGGTCTGGCCAAGACGACCCGGCGGATCGAACGATTTGAAAAGGAGTACAGCATATCTTCCGATCATTTTCTTCGCGCTTATTGTGCGGAGGACATGAAAAACGGAGATGAGGAGTACATACAATGGGCCGGCGAACTGCAAATGAAAGAACGCATTGAAGAAGATTTGAATAATCTCATGGATATTGAATATGCTGCTTCATGAATATTTGGAGCATATCCGATCCATCATCGCACAATATAACCAAGCTGATTTAATCTGACAAATTAAATATCAAGGAGCTGGACAGATTAAGAAATCTCCCTTATTCATAAAGACATATGCTTTTACATGCTGGCTTATTGGGCATACGCAGAAATTCCCCAAGAACTAACGCTTTGTCCTGACCAAACGCAGTGAGGATGCAGACACCTACAACCTCCGGCACAGCATCCTGGGGCGACATCCATTCAGGACTATGCGGATACCTTGCGACGGGAGGGGCGATAAAGAAAAACTTCCGGTCGCCGGAATAGTTTAACTACTTGATATTATTTAACGAACAGCGAAGTTCTTGCTACACTAAGCTCTACGGTTTATCGCTGTAATATTGAATAGATACACGAATAAATGGTGGAACTGTATAACATGACATTTTACTTGCAAACCAGGGAGGTCGGAACCATGAACAAAAAGTTATGGTTGCACACTATGCTGCTGATCATCGTGACGTTTTTTCTGGCCCTGCCGGCGGCGGGGGAGAACGTCGCAGGCAAGGTCAGCGTTTTCCCCCAGACAGCGGCGGCCCCCTCCGACACCACGGGTCCCGTCATCGTCGTCACCTCGCCCGAGGTAAAGCGGGGCGTTGTCATCAAGGCCCTCGATGAAACCGTCACCGTGACGGGTAAGGTCACGGACCCCAGCGGCGTAGCCGCCGTCCTGGTGAACGGGCAGCGGGCCGCCCTCGATGAAAACGGCGATTTCTCGGCAGAGGTTCTGCTCCGGGTGGGTAAAAATCAGATCGTCGTCTCCGCCACGGACACCCAGAAGAACACCTCCACTGAGCGCTTCACCATCAACCGCGAGAAGACGAAGCTCGCCGTAAAGAAGAAAGAACCAGCGGCGGCAACTGCAGGAGCTGCCGCGGCTGCGACCGGTGCTGCCGCCCAGACAACAGGCGCGGGCCGTGACTATGCCCTCCTCATCGGGATCAACGCTTACCGCAACGACGTGGGACGACTCCGGACGGCGGTGGCCGACGCCAAGGCCGTCTCCCAGGTACTCAAGGATGACTACGGATTTCAGACGACGGTCCTCCTCGACGCCCAGGCCTCCCGGGGAAACATCCTCAAACAGCTCGACCGGTTCAAGAAGTTCCTTAATCCCGAGGACCGTTTCCTCCTGTATTACGCCGGCCACGGCTGGCATGACCGTGAGACGGACACCTCCTACTGGCTCCCGGCGGAGGCGGAAAAGACCGACACCGTGGATTGGATAATGTCCAAACAGGTGACGGATGAACTGCGGCGGATGCGGGCCCGCCAGGTCATGGTGGTGGCGGATAGCTGCTATTCCGGGACCATCGACCGGGCCTTCAATCCGGAAGTTGCCGCCCAGGGGACCCGGGACGTCTATCTTAGAAAGATGCAGGAGAAGCCCTCCCGGATTCTCATCGCCAGCGGGGGTAACGAGCCCGTGTCGGATAGCGGCGGCGGGGGCCATTCGATCTTTGCTGCCGTCCTGATCCGGGCGCTGAAATCCCCCGGACAGGAATCGTTCACGGCCCAGGAACTCTTTGCCGGGCAGATCCGGGAAGCCGTTTCGGGACGGAGCGAACAGACCCCGGAATACAAGACCATCCGCGCCTCCGGCCACGACGGCGGTGATTTCGTGTTCGTCAAAAAAAGGTGATGAAAATCCCCCCAGCCCCCCTTTGGCAAAGGGGGGGAACGAGCAAGTCCCCCTTTAGCAAAGGGAGGGCAACGAGCAAGTCCCCCTTTGGCAAAGGGGGGCAACGAGCAAGCCCCCCTTTGGCAAAGGGGGATTCAGGGGGATTTTCGTATATACCATTTATGAACCATCCTGGCGCGGCATCCATTAAGGCCGATGCGGATACCTTGCGACGGGGGGGTGATAAAGCAAAACTTCCGGTCGCCGGAATAGTTCAACTACCTGATATTATTAAGCGAATAGCGAAGTTCTTGCTACACTAAGCTCTCCGGCTTTCCCCTTTAATATTGAATAGATACATGGGACGAAGCGGATTGGCGGATGAAAAATATGCATTGCCGCAATTATGGTTCCTGATCAAGAAAAGAGCATTTGACATGATCTGCCGGAAAGGGTAGATCAGCAGCCACAGGTCATGAATGTCAATAACACAATGAATTTCGATATCACCGAAAAACTCGTCTCCCCCGCAGAGGTCATGGAGCGCCTCACGCCGGGGATGAGCATCTTTCTGGGGACGGGCGTTGCGGAGCCGCGGACCCTCATCAAGGCCCTGCTATCTACGCAAACAAATAATCTCGCCGATCTGGAGCTCATTCAACTGGTCAGCCTGGGCGAGGCCATCGCCTTTCAGACCAGGGCCGCCTCTGGCAAATTTCGCCTGAAAACCTTCTATTCCGGATGGTTGGCAGGAGAAGCCATTACCTCCGGCGTTGTGGACCTGATTCCCAGCCGCATCTCCCGCATCCCGGGCCTCATTGAATCCGGGGCCATCCGGGTTGATGCCGTTTTCATTCAGATTTCTCCCTTTGACGAAGCAGGATTCGCGAGCCTGGGGGTCGCCGTGGATGCCGCCAAATACGCCATGGAAAAGGCAACCCTGGTGGTGGGAGAAATCAACGACCAGGTCCCCAGAACCATGGGGAATACCTTCGTTCATTACAACGATTTCGATTGCCTCGTCCGCGCCACCGAACCGCTCATTTACGTGCCCCGCTGGCCCATCGATGACGTCATGGACAAGGTGGCCGCCCAGGTGGCCGCCGTGATCACCGACGGCAGTTGCCTGTCCTTCTATCCCGGCGCCCTTTTCGAGGCCCTGGGGAGACATCTTACCCGCAAGCGGGACTTGGGGGTTCATACCTTTTTCTTCACCGACGCCCTCATGGATCTGGTTAAGAGTGGGGCCATAACCAACCGGAAAAAAGGATATTTCCGCAACAAATCTTTGACTTCCTATGCCCAGGGGACGCCGGAACTGATGAAATGGCTTCATAACAATCCCCTCGTGGAGTTCCAGGGCATCGACATCGTCTCCGATAACTTCCGCATCAGCCTCAACGACCGGGTGATGGCCATCCTGCCGGCGCGTAAAATCGACCTCACCGGCAACATTGCCATGCATACCGGGCGGGGCAATGTGGGCGGAGGACCGGGGCAGGCGGAGGAATTCTTCGCCGGGGCGATGCACTCCCAGGGAGGTCGCGCCGTCTTCGCCCTGCCCAGCCGCAATCTGAAAGGGGAGGCGAACATCCTCCTTTCCGTGCAGGACTTCCCTAACCAGTTCAGCAACCGCGAGGCTCTGGATCTTATCATCACCGAGTACGGAATCGCCTCCATGTCCGGACGTACGGTCCGGGAACGAGCCCAGGCCCTCATTGACATCGCCCATCCCGCCGACCGGCCGGAGCTTGTCAGGCAGGCCAAAGAGGCGCATATTCTTTTCCCCGACCAGATTTACCTTTCCGAAGCGGGGGCCATGTATCCCTTTGATCTCTCCTTTTCCCAGACCTGGAAAGACGGCCTGACCGTGAACTTTCGGGCCATCAAGCCTTCCGACGAAGAAGAGATGCGGCGCCTCTTTTACCGGTTTTCCGATCATACGGTCTATTACCGTTACTTCAGCGAGATCAAGCAGATGCCCCATGCCAAAATGCAGGAATATGTAAATGTGGACTACCGGAGGGTCATGTCGATCGTCGGGGTGGTCGAGGAGGCGGGGATGGAAAAGATTATCGCCGAAGGAAGGTACGTCCGCAGCGCCGACCAGCCATACGCCGATACGGCCTTTGTCGTGGAAGAAACTTATCAGGGCAAGGGTATTGCTTCCCTGATCCTGCAAATGCTCATGAAGGTGGCCCGGGGAAAAGGTCTCCTGGGATTCACGGCGGATATCCTTGCCAATAACAGGTCGATCTTCAAGGTTTATGAAAAGGCGGGCCTGCCGATTCAGGCGGTTATGGAATACGGCATATACCACCTGACCATGCCCTTTGAAGAGCTACCGGACGTGAAACAGTAGACAGGACGAAACATGGTAAAAAAATGATCGACTCTCTTTTCTTGTTAAAAAAAATTGTCTCCCCCCTTTTCCAGCCCTTGTCCATTGTATCGCTGTTGCTGGTTTCCGGATTGATACTCCTGTGGATGACCAAAAAGAAATCTCTTGGTAAAATTATCCTTACTCTGGGAACGATCCTGCTCCTCCTGGCGAGCTACGGATTTATGGCCGACCGGCTCGCCGTATCCCTCGAAAACCGCTACCCCCCGTTGCTGAAAGTTGAAGATATACAAAAAGGCAAAGACGTTTATATGAAAATCCCCCCTAACCCCCCTTTGACAAAAAGGGGAAGAGGGAATTTTCATTCTTCGTTGAACCCGCCTGCGGCCATGGGTGTTAAATGGATCGTTGTCCTGGGAGGGGGCGCCATGCCCGATCCGCGTTTGCCCCTCTCCAGCCAGCTTAGCCCGGATTCCCTGACCCGCCTCCTGGAAGGGGTGAGGCTCCACCGTCAGCTCCACGGTTCCCGGCTCATCCTTTCCGGCGGCGCCGTATTTCAGGACGTACCAGAGGGGGAAACCCTTGCGAAGACGGCCATGTTGATGGGGGTGAAGGAAAATGACATGGTAAGGGAAAATAAATCCCTGGATACGGCGGATCAGGCAAAGTTAATTTCAAACATCGTCGGCCGCGATCAGTTCATTCTCGTCACCTCGGCCATCCACATGCCCCGGTCCATAGCCCTCTTCCGCAAATATGGCATGGACCCGATTGCCGCGCCCACCAACTATCTCGTTGATAAGCAGTCGGGTATCCATCCCCAGACTTTCTTCCCCCGCGCCCACTCCCTGGGCAAGACGGAAGCCGCCATCCATGAATACCTGGGCCTGATCTGGATGCGTTTTCAGTAAGGCTTGAAAAACCGCCTTGAATAATAAAAGGAGGCGTGTTAGTTATCGCCGAGAGTCACAAGGAGAGCTTTGCATAGCCGCGGAAAAATGGTTCGCAAGCAGCGAATCAAATGTTTTTCGCCGGTTCGTGATTGAATTTAACATGAAGTTTTCAATCACAATTACATGCAAACAAACCAGAAGCGAAAAAGATTTTTGAGCTGCGGCGAAGCCGTTTTTCAAGGTCTCACAATGCAAAAAAATACGCTAGCAATTAAGGATAGGTGAAAATATGAGTAGATTTAAAAAATATGGATCGAGGCTGCTGATCGCGCTCATCTTTATGCTTTTGATATCAGCGCCCCTGTGGGCAAAGGACAAGAAAAGCGTCGCCGTGCTTCCCTTTGCCCTCAACAGCGCCGACAACATAGACTACGTGCAGCAGGGCATCCTGGACATGCTCTCCTCCCGGATCGCCTCCATCGACAAGATCGAGGTCATAAGTAAGGACAAGGTTCTTGACGTCGTTAAAACGGTCAAGTTAAAAGAGATGACCCTCGCCGACATCTACGCTTTGGGAAAGAAAATGAATGTCGATTACGTTGTCTCGGGAAGCATTACCAAGATCGGCAACAGTGTGAGTATCGACGCAAAACTGGTCGATATCGCTGCTTATAAACAGGCCGTCAGTATTTCGACCCAGTCCCAGGGAATGGATGATGTCATTGTAAAAATCAGCGACTTCGCCCAGCGGATAGATCAGCATATTCTGGGAACAGCGGCGCCCGCCGCACCCCCCCTGGCCGCCCTGGTTGCCCCAACGGCAACTACAACAACCGCCCTGCCCCAGATGTCTTCTGGCGAATCCACTCAACAAAAAGACCGCGAAAATATGATTATTGCCGGCATGCGTACGGGCAAAAAGGCAACCTTCACCGGGTCCATCAATCCTGATTTCATCAGCGGCGCCCAACCCCGGGACAAGAAGGGATTCTGGATGAGCCAGAAATACCCGACGAATTACAAAGGAATCGATGTCGGAGATGTGAACGGCGACGGTTTGAATGAAATCGTGGTGATTGACGAGAACAGCGTCTATATTTACCAGCGCAAGGGAAACGACGCCCTGCTTCTGCAGAAGATCAGCGGCGGTAAATTTAATAACTATGCCGGCGTCGACATCGTCGATCTCAACAACAATGGCGTCAAGGAGATCCTCATCTCCAACGTGGTAACAAAACGGGAAACATACAACGTATTCAACACCGTTGATTCCTTCATCCTCGAGTGGAAGGACGGAAAGTTTGTCAAAATTGCCGATAATCTCCCCTGGCTGTTCCGGGTAATCGATGGCAAACCCGGTGGAATCCGGGTTCTGGGACAAAAGGTCGGCTCGCAACGTCCCTTTGATACTCCCATCTACGAGATGGTATGGAGCGGCGGCCAATACCGGGAGGGCAAGAAACAAAGAATTCCTCAGGGCCTTTCCATCTACGGCCTCACCCTGGATAACCTGGGAGAAGGTGCGGAAAAGATCATTACCTTCAATACGTATGACTATCTGTCTGTCTTCCAGGAAACTGATAAACCCCTTTATGCGGTCCAGTCCATGCTGGGAAGCAAGGAGTACATCTATAAGAGCGACGAGGTCTTCGGCGGAAGCAACAGTTTTGTAGAGGCCTATGGAGAGGACATGCCCGGAAATGACTACACCTTCTACTATACCTATATGAATTCGCGCATTCTGACTTATGACACCAACAAGGACGGGAAGCGGGAACTGATTGTCGTCAAGAATCTTACGACCAGCCGAATCCTCAAAAATACCAAGATCTTCACATCCAGCGAATTCTATAATCTCGAATGGGATTCCATGAGCCTGCTGGAAAACTGGCGTACCCGGAAAATGGGCGGTTATGTGGCGGACTACCAGATCAAGGATATCGATAATGACGGTGAAAACGAGATTGTCATGGTCATTGTAACATCTTCAGGTTCCCTGGTGGGCAGGGAAAGCGTTATCGCCGCTTATAAGCTTCATGCACAATAGGAGTTGACAAGAAGGCTGAACTATTATAGGAAGCCCCCTTGACCAGAAAGAACACCAAGGCGGTGTAGCTCAGTCGGTCAGAGCATGCGGCTCATATCCGCAGTGTCCCCTGTTCGAGTCAGGGCACCGCCACCATAATGTTTCCCACAAGCTCGGCTTACGGCCGGGCTTTTCTTATGTATGTACTTTTTGCGGTTTCATGATAATTAAACATAATGAACGAAGATTTTTCTCCGGGATTCTTTTTTCGTAATCCCCATATCCAGACCTTTTTGGGAAGAAGCAAATTTCGCCTCCGGGAAGAAGAGATGTTGCGGCAAGCTTCGGCGCCGGTCATCCTTGACGGCGGCGACGGCGTTCGCCTCCTTGGTTATCACACTATGCAACCGGGAGGTAACAGCCGCGGTCTGATCGCCCTTATTCACGGCTGGGAGGGGAGCGTCGATTCTACCTACATTATCTCCACGGCAAGTTTCTTTTTCAAGCGGGGCTTCGATATTTTCAGGCTCAATCTTCGGGATCATGGAGAATCACATCACCTGAATGAAGGACTTTTCCACGGCGCCCTGCTTACTGAAACCTTCAGGGCGATGCAAAACATTGCCATCCTATGTAAGCACGGACAGGTTTATATAGTCGGCTTCTCCCTGGGCGGCAATTACGCTCTCCGTCTCGCCCTGAAACATAATCAGCAAGACGGAATCCCATCATTGTCCCATGTCTTCGCCGTCAGTCCGGCCCTTGATCCCTATAAGGCCACATTAGCGATCGATCAAGGTCTTGCAATTTATCGCCGGTACTTTCTGAAAAAGTGGAAGCGATCCCTCCTCAAGAAAGAGATGCTTTTTCCAAACATCTACGATTTCCGCTCCATGATGAAGATAAGGACATGCATGGAACTGACCGAGGCCGTTATGCCTTATTATCCAGACTTCAGGGACTGCCGTCAGTACTTCAGCCATTATACACTGACAGATGAATCCTTTGCCGGGTTATCCATACCAGCCACGATCATGATTTCTCAGGATGATCCCGTCGTCCCCATTGAGGATTTTCATGCTCTGAAACATCAGCAAAATCTTCATTTGTCTATTCAACGCCATGGAGGTCACTGTGGCTTCATCGATATGCCGGGATTTTCCTCCTGGTATGAACGAAAGATCTATGACACTATAAACGCGGGATAAAATATGGATCTGAACCTTTTAGATCAAAACGACCGACTGCCGTATTTGATCAGGAAAAGTCTTGCCGAGTGTGACGCCGATTTTGCCCACAAGTGGCAAGACATAAGACAAAACAATCATTCCGGCCAGACCGGCCAATTGGCAGCCGGAGTTCTGCTGCTTTTGAGCTACCGCTCCCATCACATTTCAGATCCGAAAAACCATGGGGCATGGGTCCTCCAGCTGATAAAAAGATCTTCCCTTACTGCCCAGGGCGGCGATGTCAGTTGTCCGGGAGGTATGCTCCATCCCCTTCTCGACTGGGCATTCAGCCTCTTTTTCATCAGAAGCGGCATCCTGACCTCCCCGCCCCTGTCTTCCGCATCGGCCCTCCCCGAGACCCCTTCGGAAGGCAAAAAAATAATCTCTTTATTTCTGGCCAATGCCCTCCGCGAATCATGGGAAGAGCTGCATTTAAATCCTCTCCATGTCTCCCTGCTGGGCGCCTTGCCAACGTATTCCTTGCACCTTTTCCGAAGGACCATCTTTCCCCTCGTCGCCGTCGCAAGAAATAACTGGACACCCGTTCCCAACCGGGAAGTGGAAAAAATAATTGAAATTCCCTTAAAAAATTTCTTCAGGGAAGATTCCTATGGAAGGTATATGATCCAGGCGGGGGAAACACTGCCGCACCCCGATCAGGGGCCATGGGAATTCCCTTGTCTGATTCATGAGGATGACAAGGGCGAAGAAATTCTCTGGGGAGCCACCTTTTATATCATTATGAACTTCCTGCGGATTGTTTTTGATTTTCAGCTCCCTGACATGCATTCAAGAAGAATCAGAGAGAAAACCCTGAATCATGACTACCTGACAGGAAACCGGTAAATGCCTTCTTACCTGGAGTCCTTTGAAAAATGGCTACGCAAAGATCTAACCTGGACCTAAAGGCCTTTGTTTTTGATTTTGATGGGACTATTGCAAGTTTGAACATTGACTTTCAGGAGATGAGAAGGGCGGTTTTGGCACAGATCAATAGCTTTGATATTCCTGATGACGGTCTTCGCGATCTTTATGTTTTGGAAATGATCGCGGCAGGAAAACAATTCATCGCCAGACGTTTCCCCGGACAGGAAAACATCTATTTTCAGCAGGCAGATGCGCTGGTAAAGGGTATCGAAATAAATGCCGCCCGGCGCGGTTCTCTCCTCCCTGGAACCAGGGAGATGTTGTCCCAGCTGCGGGCGCGAAATCTCAAGATCGGCGTCATAACCAGAAACTGCCGGGACGCCGTAAATATCGTTTTCCCTGATATCCTCTCTTTTGTGGATATTGTTCTTACCCGCGATGAGACCCCCCTTGTCAAACCTGATCCGGATCACCTGATAAAGGTTTTGGAGGCATTCGCGTTGCCGGCAGTAAAAGTAGCCATGGTAGGAGATCATACCATGGATATGAAACTGGCCAAGGATGTCGGCGCCTATGCCATCGGCGTCCTTACCGGTCATGCAAATGCGGCAGATCTCAGCGGCGCCGGCGCGGATATTATAATCAACAAAGCCTGGGAAATCATTTCTTTCCCAGGAATGTAAATCGTCAAGAAAGCTTTGCACAACCAAATAAAAATGGTTCGCAAGCGGCGAATCAAATGTTTTTCGCCGTTCCGAGATTGGACTTAACATCTCGTAATTAATCGTAAGTATATGCATACTGACCAGAAGCGAAAAAGATTTTTGAGGCGCAGCGAAGCCATTTTTCGAAGGTCTAGTCAAGGCAATATTTCAGGGAACTTTATTGACATAAATCGTCCAGTATGATTAAAAAAAGCAAAAATAGGAGCTGACTAATGAATACAGAGGTATTTCGCGAATATGACGTAAGAGGCACTGTTGATAAGGATCTGACTCCCGATTTTGTTTATCATCTCGGTCGTGCGATTGGAACATTCGCCCGCCGCCATGGAGTAAAGACCATGACCGTGGGCAGGGACTGCCGCCTTAGCTCGGAAAGCTATGGTGAAACCATTGGCAGAGGAGTCAGGGACACCGGCATTTCCATAATTGATATCGGTCTCTGCGCAACGCCGATGCTTTACTTTTCGATTCGTCATTACCGGGCCGACGGCGGGATAATGGTGACGGGCAGTCATAATCCTCCCGACTTTAATGGTTTCAAAATCTGCATCGGACCGGATACGATTTATGGGGAAGATATTCAGGAACTGCGCAGGATTATGGAAGAAGGGACCTATGATCCCGTCACTGCCGGTGATGTCAGCTCCGGAGACATCACCCTCACCTATCAGGATTATCTTGTCCGGAACGTGGTTGTCCGTAAGGACTTGAACGTGGTTGTGGATGCCGGAAACGGTACCGGGGGTCTATTTGCTCTTCCCATTCTCCGCCGCCTAGGCTGTCGGATTACAGAACTCTATTGTGAACCTGACGGACGTTTCCCCAACCATCATCCCGATCCGACCGTCCCCGAAAACCTGAAGGAACTCATCTCGCTGGTAAAGGAAAAGAAGGCCGATGCGGGCATCGCCTTCGACGGAGACGCAGATCGACTCGGGATAATCACCGATCAGGGGAACATCCTTTGGGGAGACGAGATACTCTTGCTTTTTTCACGGTTCATTCTAAAGAAAAATCCTGGCGCCGCAATCATCGGTGAAGTCAAATGTTCCCAAACATTGTATGATGATATCACGAAGAACGGCGGCAGGGCCATCATGTGGAAAGCCGGCCACTCGTTGATCAAGGGCAAGATGAAGAAGGAACATGCCCTCCTGGCAGGTGAAATGAGCGGGCATCTCTTTTTCGCCGACCGCTATTTCGGCTATGACGATGCCATTTATGCTGCCATCCGTCTCCTGGAAATCTTATCTGATCCGGCCGGCAAGAAGATAAGCGACATTATGGCAGATGTTCCCAGGACATTTACTACTCCGGAGATCCGCATTGACTGCCCGGATGATATAAAGTTCGCCGTCGTCGAAGCGGTAAAGGATCACTTTCGCCGGGAATATCCGATTATTGATATTGACGGCGTCAGAATTCCCTTTGCCGATGGATGGGGTCTTCTTCGCTCCTCAAATACACAGCCGGTTTTGGTGCTAAGGTTTGAGGCAGTTACAGACAAACGTCTACAGGAAATACGTGATCTTATTGAAGGAGTGTTAAGTCAAGTCATGGCAACTTTTCTTTCCAAGCAATCTTGAATAAATCGCATTTATTCCAGAATGATGACCTGGCCTTCCTTGACAGTAGGATTGTTCCCTTTCATATTGTTAAGTTCCCGCAGACGGGAAAGTTCCATCTCGTGGCTTTTGGCAATTCGTGAGAGGCTGTCCCCCTTCTTTACCACATAGGTCTTATCCTTCTTCTTTCCTTCTGAAGTTGATTTTGTTCCTTTAGCCTTTTTCTTTGTACTCTTTATATCGCTTGCAGATGTTTCTGCATTGGCATTACCGTCGCCGGTCCTGGCAATCTTAATAACTTCCCCTGCCTTGACGGTGTTCTTTTTCATATGGTTGGTTTGTTTTATTGCCGCAACTGTGGTGTTGCTCATTTTCGCAATTGAGGCAAGGGTATCGCCCTTCTTTACCTTATAGCTGATGAACTCTCCGCTGCCCGTTTTATTCTTCCCTTCCTCGGAAGCAACGCCATAAGCAACCTTCTTTCCTGATTTGGAACTGCGGACGGGGATAGAAAGGTACTGACCAATTTTCACACTGCTTTTTGCCGAAAGGTGATTATAAGTTCTTATCGATTGTGGAGAGGTGCGATATTTTTTCGCTATCGATCCGATAGATTCCCCCCGTTTCACTCGATGAGCAATAACAACTGTACTGGATTTTGGCGCCGGTAGGGGTTTTTCCCAGTGGGGGATTGCATCGGCCACACTGGCATATTTCCCGGCCATCTCCATGGGAACTTTCAGAGCGTATTCCTTCTCCGGGGTTATCTTGTAGCGCAGTTCCGGATTGAGCTGACCCAGTGTCTCCTCGGAAATGCTCATATACTGGGCAATATCCTGGAGCCGCATTGATTTATCCGTCTTGACGATTTCATAACCCGGGCTTGGCCCTTGTTTACTCATGGGAATCCCCAAATCCATGCCATACTTTTGGGGATCCCGGACAATATGAAGCGTCGCCAGGAAACGGGGCACATACCGTGCGGTTTCATAGGGTAATTGATGGTAGAGATCCCAGAAACGATCAAGATAGTTGATGTGCTGCCTTGAAATCACCCGGAGGACCCTGTTCTCGCCACAATTGTAACCCGCCAGCACCGTCAGCCAGTCTCCAAACATCCCGTGGAGGTCTTTGAGGTAGGCAATAGCCGCCCGGGTCGATTTTTCGGGATCCATCCGCTCATCGATCCATTCATCTCTTTCGAGACCATATTTATAACCCGTAGAAGGAATAAACTGCCATAATCCGAGGGCTCGGGCGCTCGACAGGGCGTTGATCTTAAATCCACTTTCCACCAGGGGCAGCCATGACAACTCTTCGGGCAGACCCAGTCGCTTTAATTCCTTAACAATATCAGGACGGTAAAGTCCGGAGCGCTGATAGGAAGAGATAAAAAAGTTACGCTCTCCCGTCTGGAAGGATCTTATCTCTTTCTCCACATCGGCATTCATGATAATCGGGATTTCACCCCTTTTTCCCTTTGCCGTCGTTTGCATCCCGCTGTATATGGAAAGGATGCGCTTGGAAATGAGGAGACGAAGGTCGTCCTTCTGCCGCGCAATCTCGGGATCGCCATTTGCCTCCAGGATCAGGGCATAAGCCTGATCAAGCATCTCCAGGGCGCTTTCCATATCTCCCTTGACCCAGTAGTCGTGAGACTCAGACAGGAGCCGCAGCGCTGCTTCCATCATATCCTGTTCCTGCTGGGCTTCTCCTTCTTTGGCTTTTGCTATGGCTTTTGCTCTGGCTTTTGCTTTCGCTTCGGCTTCGGCTTT